>Ga0181403_1000123_pt1 | contig 18625 bp, 32 predicted proteins | sample 26SPOviralmetaG_FD_130132 | JGI IMG/M metagenome (GOLD analysis project Ga0181403, IMG submission 130132) | Marine viral communities from the oligotrophic San Pedro Time Series (SPOT) site, San Pedro Channel, CA, USA - 26 SPOT_SRF_2011-09-28 | ecosystem: Environmental > Aquatic > Marine > Strait...
AGAAAGTACATCGGAAAAAAACAAATCCATTCCTATCGAAGAAAGAAAGTCGCAGGACGAAAGAATCGGAAACGAGTAGTCACTGAATCTAAATGGCGAGAATACACTGGCTCTTGCGATGACCTCAACAAAGAAATCAAAGAACTGGGGAAGGAAGAGTTTACCTTTGAAGTCCTGAAATTATGCAAGACCAAAGGTGAACTTACCTTCTCCGAAGTAGAATACCAAATCAAAAATGATGTACTCACCGCTCTACTAGAGGATGGTAGCAGAGAATACTACAACTCAAATATTATGAGCCGTTGGTTTTCTTAATCATCTCTCCAGTTTTCTAGAAGTATTCCCAAATCGGCAGCGTCTGTAAAGCCGTCTCCGTTTAAGTCTCCTTCGGAAGTACCCCAACTGGCAAAAAACATTCCTAAGTCGTTTCCGTTGACAAGTCCATCGTTGTTGAAGTCACCGTATAGTTCTAAGTAAACACTATACTCCCACTCTTGTGTCCAAGTGCTTCCTGCGAATATTGCTTTTTCGTGATAGAAAACAATCTCTCCGTTGTCTGCACACACTTCATAGTCAGTGGAATCTTGTATTACTGTGTAGTCTCCCTGTGGAACACTAACTCGATGTCTATACTTAATTCGACGAGACTTCCCATCGAGTCCCACGTTCGTGAGTGATACCGAACCGTAAGAAATATATTCCATACCAACAATTTCTCGATTGTCGTGGTAATCAACTTCGACAACTCGGGTTTCTCTTGCTACTCCACCTGTGCTGTGTGTCCATCCGTTTGGCAACTGCTCTCGATGTACACCAAAGAAAACTAATGGGGGACGACAAACCTCCTGCGCCACCGAAGTGACGCAGAAGGCTGCCACGATAAGTGAAATGAATTGCTTCAAATACTACTCCGTTTGTGTAAAGTAAACGCCAGTGATTGGACACAACCACGGGTCGTTAGGTCCGAATACGTTTGCCTGAACGCCGTCATTCATATTGGAATCCCACATCATCTCCTCGGGACCATAGAATGACCACGGCATTCCAGCAGTTGGTGCTGGAAAGAGAGGTTGGGTTCTTTCCCAATTCTCAAAACAGTCTTCAATCTTGACGTTGATATACTTCCATCCATACTCATCGTTCCAAGTCCAAGGTCCGTCTTCGTTCCGTGTACCATCTTCGTTGAACCTATCGAAAGTAAATGTGCTATGTCTGTCCCCCAGATTGGTTTGCTTCTGTTGGAACATACAATCCTTGAATAAATTATTCTTGGCAGGACCACACCATCTCCAGATGAGAGCGACTGGACTACACTCTGGTAATCCATTACCACCCGCATTTGAAAGTTGAATATTCACCCACGCAGAGTTATGAATAGCACCACCGTTTCTTTCGCCTGGACAGGCGTGTACACCTTGTTGCATACAAGTATCGTTTGCATAGATGTCACGGAGAATAACATTCTGGTGAATGTAATCAATTCCGTTGTACTGCATATAATCGGTGTGGCATCCAGACGGGTCAAGTAGTCCGTTTGGATTGTGGTTAGTAACTTGAATACTTAGAAGTAACTGTGCGTAGTGCAACTCTAGAACATCACACGAAACGTGGTCAAGAACGCAATTACGCATAATCAATCCAGTCGTACCTTCTTGGGTGAATGTATGTAGAGTATCAGTCCACCACTGGAATCCACCCTTGCCTGTGACAAACATAGGGTCGAAGTCCTCAGTGTAGTCGTGTCCCTTGATGATACAACCATCGTACCATCGTCCACCATATCTCTTCGTTCCGCCGTTCAAGATTCTCTCTTGGTCGGTGTCAACAAAGACATCCTTGAATCTACATAGACTCTTCGTGAGGAATCCACCACCACTAGATGTGTTCTCGTTTGCAACAATCTTACAGTCTGCCGATGCAACGCCGGGTGCCGGTGTAATCGTGAAGTATCGTCCGTTGCTTTGACGGAACGAGTTCAGTGGCCAACCGCCGCTTGCATCGATAGTGTGTTCGCCTTCGAGTAGGTAGATGGTAGTTCCACCAATCTCAGCATATGGTTGTTGCAGACCAGAACGAAGTGCATCGTGAAGTCCCTTGTATGGGTTCTCCCGCGTACCGTCACCAGTATCATCGTTACCATCAGGAGAAATGTAAAGTTCTCTCGTTGGCCAGTAACCTGTGTTGTTACTGAATAGGTTCACCCCACTATACTGAGGCAGCGGATAGTTCTCGTCATAAACATCTCTGTCGAGAACGACACTCGGACCCATTGTACCGAACGCTTCTGCCGATACTGTAATCTTTGTGTCTGGGTCTTTACGAGTATCAAGAGCAAACCAATACTCCATCTCACCCGTTCGAGGATTTAGAGTCATCTCGTTGACTGTAATCACTTCTGGTGTCCAAGGCTTTTGCTGCCCCCACACACCAAGGAGGCGAGTAATTTCTCGTCCTCCCACCCCCAGACCCCATCTTTCGAGGAGGAAACTTAGGTCTTGACCGTCTACGATATCGTCGTGATTCCAATCACCTTCATATCCTTCGCGGTTCACCGTGAATTCAACACGGTCAATGCCTTCCAAGTGGTAGGCAACTACTCCCAATTCAAAAACCCCCTTGACATCTTGTTGTGGAACAACATCGAAGTATGCCATCGGGGGTTCAGTTTCGGGAGTATACGAAAAGTCATTTTGTTGCATCGTGGCAACTGCGAGAAGAATATCAATCATTGGTATTCTCCTTATGTAAGATTTTATAGTTCTCGCCTTGAGGCCCAAACTACGCGGGCATACTATGTATGCTTATATCTTTTTGAAGCCATTTTTGATTTTCAGTTTAGCGATAATCTCCTTGGTCAAATCACTGGTGAGTGTGGAGGCGATTCCACCCGCTCCGAAGATTTTTTTCCGCTCTTCTGTGGTAAGGTGTTCCTTCATCGCTTCAATCAGACCAACAATTTCTTTCATTGCTAGTTTGTCTTTCTTTCCGTCGATGAGCATCCACCCAACAACACCAATGGTTGCCAAGAACCCTACAATGAGAACAATCAATCCTACGATTGCAATTTCTTCGAGGTAGTACTGTGAAGCGGCAGCGAATCCTACAGTGAGAACGCCAATCGCCAATACAACACCACCAAGTTTTGGATTTACCCAGAAGGTTAGGAACGCACCACCCACCAGCATTCCGAATCCTATTACAAAGAATATAGTAATATAACTGTGTAGGTTTTCAAGTGCCTCTTTCCGAACTTCTCTATCAGAGGTTTCGTACTCTTTGACTAAATCTTCGAGTTGTTCTATCTGACCAACTGCGGCGGATACTCTGGCGTTTGCAGACTCTAAGTCTTCAAGTGCCTCTTCTATTCGCACCTGTTCCAGTTGTGCCTCATCAACTCGTTCTTTGATAGATTCGGCTGAGTCTTCGATACTGTCGAGAGTGGGGTCTAGATTGCTGTCTGGAGCGAGTGCGATATCGTCGAGGATGGAATCAGCATCGCTGTTGATGTCTCTCAGCGTCCCTCCTATGGAGTCTGAAGCATCTGTAATCTCTTCTGTTTGTTCTTTCTGCTCTCGTACACTGTCAACAACAGTGGAGGCTGTATTATCTGGACGATTGATTTCTTGTATCGCTTCACAACCAGTTAAGGTAATCAAAACAAAAGCCATAACTAAATTTTTCATATTACTTCCTTTTCAGATAAGCCATCATTCCCGTTCTTGAATCTCGAACAATGATATCCTTGCCTGGGTTTCTGTGTGAATATCTTCGGATGCTCTGATTTGAACCATCTTCCATATTCAACTTTCTAGACCATCTTTCATATCTGTCACGGCCGTTTATGCACTGCTGATATTCGTCGGAGGAAAGGTCGAACACTTCGACACCCGCAAACTGTTCATTCTGTTGTTCATTGTCGGCAGTTAAACCACCATCAGTTCCCTGAATAGCACCATCTTGTCCGAAGTGTGGCGAACCGCCCGCACCCATTGAGTTGGCTGGTGCTTCTTCTTTCAAGAAAGGACGAATCTGTACATCGTGCATTTGAACTTTGGTTCCGTCTTGGAACTTTACGAGGTAGGTGTCATCGTATCTACTTGTACTGCCACTGTGAACTGTCTTGATGATTCGTCCTGTTCTGTTTCCCATTTGAACAGATTTTCCAAGTAGGATACCACCTTCTGTAATGTATTCGTTAAATTGTTTCATTACTTTTCTCCAAGTCGTACCAAGAACACACTGTATCATTTACCCTGAAGAGAGGCACTCCAAGAATGGAGTCGAATGATTCTGTATTCTCTTTGACTGTTACCTTTTCCCCGTTTAGAATATAGTCGCCCTTTGTTACGACTAGATTGACTTTACCAAATGATTCGTTCATTCCATCATCAAGTTCTGAGTCGTTGTCTTTCAACCATTCCAAGAATGTTTCTTCGATGATGTTTTCATTTTCAACATTCATCTGTTTCGCTTCTTCTCTTAATAACCAGAGGGCAGCAGCCGCTCCACCCAGTCGTGTCTTACCACCTGGCACCATCGCTACTAATCGTTTAATATTGATGATAACTTTGTGAATGTTGGTATACTTGGAGCCTGCTTTTCTTACCGCCTCATCAGCCTCCTTAGACTTGATGCGTTTGCCCTTGTTATCAATGATGCCCATCTTATACGCATCCATTTTCTTCCACGGAGTCGCAAGCATTTTGATAAACTTGTAAGCCAAGTATGTGTCAACTAGTCCTAAGCCCATTAAACTTCCCTTAGTATATTCATTGCATCAAAGTTGAGAGGAATTGCAATCAAATCCGCCTCTGGTATTTCTGTTTCTGGAAGACAATTTAGATACACTAAAAATGTCTTCAGTAATGAGTGGTAATCTTCTTCTATTTTAAAGAATAATATTCTTGCTGAGTTCTCTACCCCAAATACATTGTTGAGAATTATAAGGTGGTTGAGTATTAGTCTTTCTTTTAGTGTTCCGCTGTTCTCGTATTTCTTGAATAATCGTTTTAAGTATTTTGTTCGGTTTAAATCATCGTGAAACTCATCAATGTTTGCACACTGAGGGTTGTCATAATGTTTCATCGCAAATAAAACAAAGTTGTCATTATTCAAAGGTTTCACCATCATACAAATCATTCTGGACTGCTGTTATATTCCTGGTCTGCCATTGTTTCGAAACTTTGTCTCGTATCGGGCGTCACAGTATTATCGCCAACAGCCTTTGATAGGTGTTTATTATATACAGAATTTCTGGTTTCTCTTGGTTGGAGTCCCATTCCTCTGAGTTCAGCACCTGCGTCTTTCGCCGCACTCTTCACTGAATCTGGAATGGAATCTATCTTATCTTGCTGATGCTTCTTCAGAATATCGGCAATGTCGTTTGTTACGTTGTCTGGTCTTTTTCCAAATGGGTTCATATCATTTCTCCATAGTATTTAGTTCTAATAACTCAAAGCCAAAGTTAACATCAACGGCTTCAAGTAGGGGTTTCTTTTCTTCTCCAAGAGTAAATGTTTTTGCGACATTCACACTGTAGTTTAGTTTCTCTAGGAAACTCTTTCCGACAAGAACGAGATAGTTGTTTTCAGTTCTATCTGCTAAATTAAATCTTATGTTCTTGTATTCTTTTCTTCCAAACTTTACATCAAATTCTACGATGTATCTGTCTTCTTCTACACCAGAACCAATGTTGATGTTTTGTGTTTGAATGATTGGCTTGGTAAACTTCTTGCCAAGAATCTTGAAGGAAACGCTATTTCCTTCTTTATTGATATCGGTTGCTCCGATTGCATTGACTGTTCCGTTTCCAGTATCAATCTTTGCTTTTAGTTTTCCGACACCATTAATTGTAATATATTCAACATATCCGATTTCTTTTGCTGTGTACTTCCAGTTCTCTTTGTTGAGAATGTGGTCAAGAAGAATTTTAATCAAAGCACCACTGCTAAGTTTTCTATCTGGATTATACCCGTGATAGGGAGCGGCGCCAGAACCTGGCGAACCATTCACTTCAAGGATATAGTGAGTTCCTTTGTTGGTGATATGGTCAACGCCAGCGAAGTAACAGCCTGACATCTTGTAGGCTTGCATTACCAAATCACGTTCGGCTTTACTGAGTTTATATGGTTCGGAGTCGTTACCAAGAGCCTTGTTTGTGCGAAAGTCTTTGCCGCCTTTGATACGCTTCACTGAGGCGACGATTTTACCGTCCAATACAAGGGTGCGTACATCGTATTTAATCTCGATATACTCCTGAATGATAACCTCTGTGTCCTGCTTCCAGAGAGTCTGTAGGACGCTCTTGAGGGACTCCTGAGAGTCTATCTTCATCACTCCGATACCTTCCGCACCCGTGATTGTCTTGACGATGACAGGGAACTGACCGCCGATTTTATCCAGTGCAATGTCGATGGAATCTTCGTTGTTTACAAAGGCTGTTCTGGGAGAAGAGATTTGATTTTGCTCAAGTGCCAGTGCAGTGCTTAGTTTGTTCTGGCAGAACTTCATCGCCTCTAGGTCGTTGACTGTAAACATTCCCGACTCTTGGAAAATCTTAACTAGAGCCATTCCTGCATTGTCAACCAACGCACCACCGCGAACTAAACAGATTGTGTTGTCTGTTGCGAGACGAATGTTCTTGCCTTTGCCATTGTAATTATGTACGACGAGTTCGTTGTCATCTAAATCTTTATCTACAACAAATGCGTGGTCTGTATGAATGGGAAAGAAAGTTACACCACGTTTTTCGCAGGCTTCTTCGATTCGAACAATAGTGTCTGATTTTTCATCGGACGAAGATGACTTAGTGAGTGCAACGAGAGTGGGTGTGGATGTTTTTTCTTCTAGCAACGTCAACATTGACCAGTCTACTTGCAATGATTCTCGAATACCCATTGCTTTCTTGAGTGCGTTATATAATTGTTTGGCAACTGCTTTGTTACCAACACCGCCTTGGAAACTTTCAAAGTCTCCTGCTTCAACTGCCGCTCTCATCTTGGAAGCGGACATACCCTCGACACCTTCGGCATCAGGGTCACGCTCACCTGCACTTACCACTTTGAATTCATCAAAGTCGTATCGCTTCTTTGGGTCTTTGTGTCCGATGTATGGTCTAATCTGTTTGTCAAATGCACTGACTCTATCACCACCGACAACGAGGATAACCTTTTTGTATCCTTCGTCGGATAGTTGCTTCATCATTGCAAAGGGATTTTTAATCGAATCATCATCAATGATGTTCGCTCCCTTAAACATTTTCTTCATAAAGCGAACCTTGTCTTTTGGCTGCAACGGATTCTTTTTCTTATCGTTACTGCGACTAGGATAGATTCGATGCTCCGCTCTTTCCTTACGAGCGACTCCCACCACCGCATCGATTAGTTTTTTATGACCAATCGTGGGTGGTTGGAATCGTCCGAAGGTTACAACGATAGCCTTCGTTTCTTCATTCAGAAATGTTCTGACTGATTTGCTCATTTATTCCAAGGTGCCTTAGAACGGAGCCAGTTGAATAGGGGTACACCGATAAGTGCGCCTGCACCGAAGCAGAGAATGCTCCACCAAACGGTGCCTAGTGTTTCGCTAATAAATGCTAATGTCATTGGACTTCTCCTTTTATTTGTCCCAGTTCTTTGTTGCAGTAAAGTTCTGCATTGAAAACTCTAATCTGTCCACCAGTTTGAGTGCCTTGTTTGACAGTCTATCGACTGCAACGAAACCTTCTGGGGCAGTAACTTTAAACCCGTTGTCGGTTTTGATAAATGTACCAATTCCTTTCACGGACTTTAATTTATTTATCATCATAATTTTGATGCTCACTAAAGACTCCCGCATTGCGAACAATGAATCCAGTTTGGTAGAGTTATTACTCAGATATGTAACTAGTTCTTTGAATTGAGATTCTTTACGCTTTTTTGCGGCGTCCGTCTTTACTGAGTCAATGGCTTTCTGCATCTTGGAGTTCAAGTGTGTTATGAACCCCTCCACAGATTCTGTCCCTCCGGCTCCCTGACGGATAAGACTGTTGCCAAAGATTTTGAGTTCCGAGATGATTGCGGTCTTTCCTTGAAGTTCATTGATGAACTTGCTGTGCTTGTTGGCAATCTTCCGTACCTCATTAATTCTTTTTTGTATGTCGGCTGTTTCGGATTTCGTAAATGTTGCTGTGCCTGATGTGTCTTTAAAATCAGCATCACTAAACCAAACATCCCTAGTCCTTGCAAGTTTATTTACTTGCGGGTTGAATGATGCCTTCGAATCCTTAAGCGTTTTTCCTGTGTAATTTGTATGCCATACTACTCCTATCTTTGCATTAGTTATTTCCGATGCCAAATCAGAATCTGCGGGAACCGCATATGTGATTGTGTTTGGCTGGAACGTGATATACTTGACACCATCAATAGTTTGTTTTGAGGTGTCTCCCTTAGTGAACATAATATCTCCCTGAAGAATTCCGCGAATTCCTAGTTTACCGAGATACTTCAATGACGCCTTTAGTTTAGGAACGAGTCCTGGCGCATCACCGTGGTTCTTGTCAATGTCTGCGTTCGTGTAATTAATCTTGGGATTAAGATTAAAGATAGATTTTGTACCAACAAAGAATTTCCGAGTTTCAGGATGAATACCTGCAAAGATAGCGGGAGCGCCGTCCCATTTGACGGTGACGTTTACCTTTGCTTTGGAGTTTCCGTTTAGCATATCTGCCACTGACTCTAGAAAAGCCAGAGCAGATTCAACACCTGCTGAACCTTCGTTCCACACGGAGTCTTCGATATGCTCTAAGTGAGTATTCTTCGACTCTGGAATATACTGGGAAATTGACTTCATTTGGCATCCTTAATTATACATACTATATATGCTTTTATACATATAAGGTAAACTGAAAAGGAAACAATTATGGCATTCCAAAATATCCACGATACAGGCACAGAAAACGCATCATACGGAACCTCACCAGCGAGTAGAGGTGGTACAGGTCCTTTGCGTCTCAATCAAACCGATATTCGGTCTTTGACTATCTATGACCCTGTTGTTGCTACTCAAATGACACTCGCCAGTAACTCTAACTGGCAGCAATTGACTCTTACTCACGCAACTGGTAATACTCTAGAAAACGGAATAAGAATCAAGAACATCGCTTCCACGGCAGTGGATGTGGGTTACTACCATCCAGATACTGAAACAGGTACTACTGCTGGCGAGGGCTTCGAACTAGAAGATAGAGAAGAACTTTTCCTTGAAGTTCGATATCTCACCGATGTTAGAGTTAGAGGCAGTGGCGCACAAATTTCATACATCGCAAGTTGAGGTAATTTAAATTATGGTATTCCAACAAATTCACAACACTGGTGGTGAGAATGCTAAATATGGTCAGCGCCCACGCGGCGGGACTGGTCCTATACGGACAAACGCTATCAACATTCGTTCGTGGCAAACTTATGCTCCATTGAAAACTGACGACCGAACCAATATTAATACCACTTACCAAAGATTAGACACTACTGGTCTTACACTAGAGGTTGGTGTTACCATCAAACACAAAGGTTCGCCAGGTTCATACCAAGTAAATATTGCAACGTACAATTCCGATACAGAAGTCGGAACAACGGGCGGTTCTGGTTTTCAACTCGAAGGTGGCGAAGAAGTGTTTATCGCAGTCCGCAACATAAGAGATGTTTGGGTAAGAGAAACAGGGACAGCCATATCTCAAGGCGAATTAGTTTACTACGCGAGGTAATATATGAGTAGATTCAAAGACGGAAAAGGTGGAGGTAAGGGTAAGTTTAAATTACCACCCCACGCCAAAGCAATTAAAAGAAAGCGTAGGAACCCACAAGCCTTCGCTGGGTTTGATGTGTCATTATCTGCCGCAGGTGCGTCCTCCCATACTATTTTACCCACTGGTTCAACAGGATATGTCGTTCCTAAAGGCGTAGATACACTCACCATCGAGATGGTTGGTGGTGGAGGTGGAGGAGGTAAACGAGGGAAGGCAACATCAGCATCTGCTGGTGGTGGTGGAGGTGGTGCGAGGGTTGTCGTTACATTAGACGAAGTGACACCAGGCTCTACTTTAACTTTCAATGTTGGTGCGGGTGGTGCCGCAGGAACACACGCAAGCCAGACTGGTGCTAGAGCAACCGCAGGTGGAGACACAACTCTGACTCACAGTGGTGTTACATACACCGCAGGTGGTGGTAACGGTGGAGCAGGTGGACAGGATACCGCTGGAGATGCTCCCGATAGTGCGGGTGGTGCAGGAAGTGGAAGTGGTGCAACAATTACGGCAGGAAACAATGGAGTTGCCCGAGCGACTAACGGCACTGGAGTCGGCGGTACTGGATTAACTGGTTCGATTGGTCGCGGCGGTAACGGTGGTTCAGTAAACAACTCCACCACTCTCGGCGTTGCTGGCACTTCTGGATACGTTAGGATAACCTGATACCATCGTTGGTACTATACCAAATTTCATCAAAGACGGCAGTACACCAAGGTAAACAAAAACAACACGGTTTGCTCATTCGCATATCACCGAAGCGATTGAAGCGATAGTTTACGAGGACCAGATTATCCTTTGGTCCTTTATAACGAAGAAGTGCATCCAACTCTGAATGCACTTCGTCAAATCTATAACCATACTTCTTCGCCAGCGGATGCGTCCGAAAGTTATTCGTGCCCACAGAAACAATCTCGTTCTTTCGAACGATAAGAGAAACGTGCTTCTTCGGTCGTGGGATTTCGAGAGATACGGGAAGAGCAACACTAGTCAGTTTATCAATCTTGTTTTCAATCACTTCTTTTTCTTCGGCTTAGGAGTTGTCTTCTTCTTCTTGCCAAAAATCTTCTCGTAATTTTCTCTGTACTTGTCTTGGTCAACCTGTCGGTATCGGTCGCCTTTACCTGCACCGTGTTTGCCACTCATCGACAATCACAGCACTTGCCCATAATCCACTTGAGCAATCCACATTTGGTATTTCTGCATTCTACAGGCCACGCTGAATTTGCATTAGAAGGAACGTGTTCCGCTTCAACGATTGCTCGCTCTGCGGCATCCTTCACTTCATCCTCTGTGAGAAGAAGGTCAACTGGAACATTGTCTACGGTAATCTTTGTGTGGTGATAGTCACTCATAATAATTCTCCTTTAAATGCCTTGGACGGGGTTACCCCCACCCAAGGGTCCGTAGCCGCTCAAGCGGCCATTGCGTAACTGTTGTCAGTTAAATTTTTGCAACGCTTTTGTCAAGCCTCGTTGCCAACCTTGGGTATCTACTTCTTCGTTACTTGCTATCAAATCGATTCCATTCGCCCCCATCAGAGACACCCTAGCATTGTGAATTACCTAATCTTTCTGAAAATTAATGTGTTATGTAAGAATATAACTTAGGCTAAGGTGCCTCTGGTGGAGGCGGGGAGATTCGAACTCCCGTGTTCAATAACTTTTACTCCGATATCAACGATACCAAATTATGTATACTAGAGTTTTACCTTTCTCCAGATTTGGTCAGCAAGAATGTACTGAAACATTTCTGCTTCCTTCTCTCCGTCACCTTCCCACTCACCAGTTTCCCACTGCTTAACGTGAACCAGTTCGTGAGTGATAGTTGCCATAAAATCTCTGAGTGGCTGGTCGTAAACAATCTTGATATTGTATTCGTGCTTGTTCTTTCCCTCGTCGCACTCACCCCAACAATCAATATCCGTTCGGCTCTCAATAAGTTCTACGGAGATTTTCATCTTCTCAGTAAGATTGAAAAAGTCCAAACACCATTCGATTACGCTTCGAGTGATATCCTTGTGATGCTTCTTTCCGCCGTGAACATAAATCTTCATTTAACCAAGTCTCCACTGGCTGCCATTACCAAACCAACATTCGCAAGTCCATACGAAACCCAAACGAGACACCACGCATATTCTTTTCTCATAAAGTAACCGATACCTACAATGAAGTAGAGTAGTGCGGAGATTAGTGGCAGTGCCTTTACTAGTGCGTCAATCATTTTTGTTCCTTTCAAAAAGCACGCCTGGCAGGATTCGAACCTGCGACTTGCGGATTAGAAGTCCGCTACTCTATCCACTGAGTTACAGGCGCATAGTACGAGCGGCGGGATTCGAACCCGCACTTGACAGATTTTAAGTCTGTTGCCTCTGCCGATTGGGCTACGCTCGCAGTTCGAATCTTCATATTCATATTGTACACCATATACAACGGAAGTCAAAACAAAAAAAGGGTAGTGAGGAATCTTTTTGAGACTCAACCCACTACCCTTATTGTACGTTCCTGATGAAAGCCACTCATCTCAATCCTAATGAATCTTACATCATCTTCACATCTTCACTTGGTTAGACCTTGTACTTCGATGTCACCAAAGGCTTGGTACTGGAAGGAACGAAAAGTTCGTGGACGGGAAGGATTAACATTTACCTTCAACTTTCGGGGTCATCTAGTTGATTATTCCCTACTCGCACTACGCTTGAGTCAGTTAAACTCTGCTACACTCATTTGAGCATTCACACCCCACTACAGGGAATCGCATACATTATTCTCAATAACAAAAAACATTCTGTCACCGTCCTATGTACGGGTAATTAATCCGCACATATGTTATTCACTTGTCAAAAAAACTACGAGGGACTTTAACCTCCCCCGTAGCGGGAAGGGCGATTCGAGTTAACGAATCAGAGAGCGTAACGGTTTCCGTGCATATCGAAACCGTAGGTTCGGTTGCCTGGGTGGCAATCAACCATCGAGTAGCGAGTCTTGCCAGTGGCAGTCTCTTCGCTAACGACTTCCCAGTTACCGTAAGCCTCAACCTGGCTTCGGATGCTGGACACAGTTGCTCGAAGGTTACCAACTCCGTAGCGACTCTTTGCCTCGTTTGCGGTCAGGCTTCCACCGTTTGCGAGGCAGTTCATTACCTTGCGGCGCTTAGTCATAGTACTCATAATGTACTCCATTTCAAATTGCGACATTCACTTGAAAAGGTTTACTGGTTGCTGTCGCTCACACCCAAACCTTCATTGTTATACAAGTATTGTACTTGCAAATCTAACCGAAGTCAATTACTTTGTTGCACAAAAGTGAAAAAGTTTTTGAGCCTCTACTGTAATCTGAACAGTGGTCGGAAATTCTGGTCGTTCCTTAATGGGACATTCGCCAACCATATTGTTGTCAGAAAAATTCCAGTTGTTCCACACTTCAAAATCGGCGTAGTACTTATCCTGAAGAGCCTGCTTTGCCTCTTGCCATACCGAGAATGCGAACTCCATTTTTTCTGTCGATTGGACAGGAGCGCCTGGTCGGTTTTGAGGCTGTTGCGGAGGTTGTGGTTTTCGCGGTGGCGGTGGCGGAATCTTTTCGCCATCGACCCACTTCTTCACGTTGTCTTCGTTGAAACCACATACCATATTTCCGTCTGAAGAATCGATGAAGAGAGGTGTACCACAACTTGCGTTGAACTTCGCCTTTACTTCATTTGCCTTCTTCGCTTCTTCTGGCTTTGACATATCAAGAGTTACAATCTTGTAACCTTCTTCAATCAATGTCTTAACTACGGGGTCTGCTTTCTTGCACCATCCGCAATTTGGATTGGTGATGTAAAGCAATTCGGGTTTAGTCTTCTTTTCGCTCACTGTGTTTTCTTCCTTAATAATTAAAGTTCATTGTAATGGGTCGGGCGGGACTCGAACCCGCGACGAACGGTTTAAAAGACCGCTACTCTACCAACTGAGTTACCGACCCCTCGGGGTCAGTGTTTGGGTGCTACTGGTAGCGGTGCTTCATAGTATATATTCAGTCCTAATGCCTTCGCTGTATGCCACTCCGCCTTGGCACCACGACTGTCTTCCCAACCGCTCATCATATAAATTGCGGTACACTCTTTGCAAATCACAACCAAATCCCTATGCAATGCTTCACGCATAAATTCTTGGTCTTCATAGTCAGTGGTTGGATGGAAATCCATATGACCGTTCGGTGGTTCACCTTCGGTTCTATCCATCTCGGCGGGATTGATAACTCGCCATCCTTGTTCTTCAAGAATCTTTGCTTGACGGTCGAACGCGGGGAAGTTTCCTTCTTCGTACCCACGCATCGGACCTGCAATGTAAATGGTTGGTTCTCTATCCACAGTCTGCCTCGAATGCTGCCTTCTTATCGATGTCTTCTTGAATAATCTTCGAGAGATTAGCGTTACACTTTCTTAGGTCATCAATCGTTCGTTCAAGTCTCTTAATTGACTCTCTGTATAATACATTCTCAATCAGATTAAACAAGCAAATACTTACGATAAGGCTAAAAGAAATTATCAAAATCCAGTCCATTAACTATCTCCAAATACAGTGTTCAACTGGCGATTGCATCGCACGAATGTTGTACACTTAGGAAGTTGCTTGATGACTCTAGCGCCAGTATAAGTACAGGCACTTCGGACACCACCTAGAATCTGCTGAATCGTGTCACATACAGGACCTCGATACGGCACCTTTACCGTCTTTCCCTCAGACGCTCTGTAAGTCGCTACACCACCACTGTGCTTTTCCATAGCGGTGGTACTGGACATACCGTAGAACACCTTGTGAGACTGTCCCTGCTCGTCCGTGACGATATCTCCTGCACACTCGTCGTGTCCTGCAAGCATACCGCCTAACATCACGAAGTCGGCTCCTGCACCGAACGCCTTGGAAACATCGCCTGGGCTAGTGCATCCACCGTCAGCCATAATATAACCGCCGAGTCCGTGTGCGGCATCGGCACATTCCATCACTGCTGAAAGTTGTGGGTAACCAACACCCGCTACTTTTCTTGTCGTACATACACTGCCTGGTCCAATACCAACCTTTACGATGTCTGCACCTGCAAGGTAAAGTGCTTCGGTCATTTCTGCCGTTACAACATTTCCTGCAATGATAATCTTGTCTGGCCACTTGTCACGAATGTTCTTAATGTAATCAATGAATCGCTGGCTATATCCGTTCGCAACATCGATACAGATAAAGTCCTTGTGTCCCATCCACTCGTTTGTGGACAGAACACCAGAGGTCGAAAGTAGTCGTTCTTCGTCTGCTTCGCCCATTCCGAAAGTTACTGCCATATTCTTATCGTAGAAGTCTTTGTCGGTTTCCCAACTGTCGATATGCTTACTCAGGCAGGTCAGCATCTTGTGCTTGGATAGTTCTCTTGCCATTGCAAGAGTTCCAATGGTGTCCATATTCGCCGCGGCGATTGGAATACCAGTCCAGTCTTTGTGGTTTCGGAAGTAGAATGTTCTTTCCAGATTCACTTCCTTGCGAGATGTTAGAATCGAACGCTTGGGTCGAATCAGTACATCAGAATAATCAAGTTTCACATCATCGAGAATCTTCACAACTTGCTCCCTTTAGAAACATTAAAGTCAAACATACAAATGCAACCCACAGAACAAACCCAGTAAGCCACCAGTGCGACATCATCGTGACCTCGCATATTCTCTATTTAGTCTGCGTACATTCTCCTTGCCTCTTGCGAAGACAAGTTCACCCGCAGTCTTATGACTATAAATCATTCTGCCAACAATCGGTTCGGTGTGCTTATCTGCACAACCCACGCAGTATTCTGTATCTGGCATCGCCTGCATACGAGCGGACGAAATCTCATTACCACAATCGAAACAATTCACTTGAATACTCCTAGTCGCTTTACAACACGACTCGTTTGAATCTCATCGCCACGCTTGTGCATATTGCGTTGCTTGGTGATACCTTTACCCCATCCTCTACGGATGACGGTATGTCCTTTGATTGCGTTACCTTCACGTTCCGCCTCAAGGTCGAGGTGGTCAATTACTCGCTTCGCCATATCAATATCTGCTTCTCTGTGGTGTGAATTGACCTGTTCCGCCAATCACAACCTCAAACCTTGCACTATGGCAAAGTGACTCTACCTGCTTCTTGGTTAGACGCTGACCTGGCGAATAGAGAATAGAATTCTCAATCGTGATGATTTCCCAACACTTGGGGTCTTTCACGGGAACCATTTGACGTTCAGTCATATATCCCTTAGTGCTACCTTTAGCCTTGACCTTCTTGGTCACTTGCTTCTGCTTCATCGAGCCATCATATTCAATCTGTACTTTTTTCATTGTGTTCCTCACGCAGTTTTTTCAGTTCCAACCATCTCTGCTTCTGGTATTCCAGTCGTTCCAGTTCTTTGTTAATTATAGTCTCTAATTCATCAGAGTCAATATTATAACAACCAGAATTTACAAATATTGCAGTGGTGTCATCCCAAAATTTTCTCATCACCCATTGATTCGCTACCATTTATTTCCATTCGTAATGAGCCTGGCGGGACTCGAACCCGCGAAGATACCGTTATAAGCGGTACTGCTAATGCCATCCGCCTCAGGCCCTAAAGCCTTATATCGATATCTTCGTTTTCTTATTTGTGCAATGTCCGTTTTCGTTTTTCTGTAGATAGTTGGACTTTTGGCGGTCTTCGTCGTGACCAAGACGATAGTTCACTTGCTCAATTCCATCATTGGTGAGCATCTTCAACTTCGCCTTACAATCTACATCTTTAAAAGTCCATTCCATAAGGCTGTTTGCCATCTTCATAGCAGTTTCTTCATCTGTGCCTAGTGGAATGTCAATGTGCAATCTGTACATAATATCTCCAAAGCGGGTAGAGAGAATCGAACTCTCATCATTAGATTGGAAATCTAAGGTAATAGCCGTTATACGATACCCACGATTTTCAACCGTTTAGGTTTTGCCAACCATCATAGTTTGGCGGAGAAGGGTCAGTTTCAATCAGTAGTTTCTTGACTTGATTTGAATCAACCCATTCTGTCACACCGTCCTGATATGAAATCTGTACCATACCGTCATTCTCACGAATCTCAACGACATTGCCAGTTTTCATATTTTCTGCGTTCACTACACTTTCGCCAATATTATGCATCGTCATCTCCTTCAAAGTCAAACTCACCTTGATTAACATCATTATTTAGAAGGAAATCTCTTGCTTCTTGTAGAGATGTAATTAGGTCAGTGATATCTTCTGGAGTATATCCGTCGAACGATTCTTGTGTATCCCAGCCCCACAGAGTAACACACATCTGTTCATCTGAATTGGGGTGGAAATTAAGAAGCGGTTGCATTGGATAACCATCTTCGTTGAATTCAACATCATCCATTTTAATACTTTCTAAATTGAGTTCGTCCATCACTTAAAAATTCCGTCGAGTTTCACTTCAGTCTTTTCACCCTTACCAAGACCAGTAAGACGTTCAAACTTCGTGACGGAATCAACGCGGAACGAACGCCACGCTTCCTTGTTCATACACCAAACCGCAATGGTTTCTTGGGACTGATGAGCAGAACCCGTACCCTTCGGCTGATGCTCTTCGGGAATGCTGTCAAACACCAACGTGCAAGGCATCACTCGCTCTTCGCCATTCTTCTTCGTAAAGGTAACTTCACAGATACCCTTGTTGAGTTCTTCCTTCATCGTCTTGAAAGAATAAATCTCTTGAATGTTTGCGGGGTAGATTGTACCTCGGTCAACAATTTCGTAACCAGCCTCTGTTTGAATAGTATCCATAAAACCTTCCATATCAATTTTGACCAAAATCCCTTCGGTCAGTTTTTCGCCATTTCTGGAGATAACTTTGTCTCCAATATTAATCATATATCCACTTCCTCTATCACTCATCGTGGCAACCCCGAGTATCCGCCGAGTTCCTGTTCGGAAGTGATTGTCTCTGTACCAGTTTCGGTAACAGTTCCATCAGGATTCAGAATACGGCGAGTTTCAACACGCTTCGTGGTCATACCTCGACGCTCTGCACGGATATGCTCTTCGCGTCTCCACGCTTCGTAACGCATTCTCTCGTCCTTTTCTACCTGTCGCTCATATGCAATCTGCTTTTCCTTCTTGTCGTTCTCGATAGCATCGACTACCAGACCAGCACCTGCACCAACTCCCGCACCAATCAAAGTCGCGGTGGTGTTTCCACCAATACCCTGACCAACTAGTGCGCCGATACCGCCACCGATGAGAGTTCCGCAACCGCTCATCGTCATAGCGGAACCAAGTAGAATTACTGTTGTTGTTTTACGCATCATATTTTCCTTAGTTAAAGAGGCTCATAGCAGTCATCCAGCCGCATCCCGCACAGAAAGCGAGAATGAATACGCCGATACACATTCCGAGAATGTATAGGGGATGATTCTTATCTACTGTTTTTTCATTCATAATAAACTCCGTTTGTTTTCATTATTGTACTCTCAGTACCACTCAGAGTCAACTCTCAAATCACGATTTTTTGACGCGATTTTTTAGGGGTCGTGGCGTTCCTTGAAGGTATCCATCCACTCCAGCAAGTATCTTTGAGCCTCATACCTCGTACACTGGTAAGCATTCTCGGTACAGAACTCCACGATGTATGGCACAGCGCCAAACATATTGGTTTCACCTGACTCCCGAAGGTTGTCCAGATACTCGAAGACTTGTTCTTTATTCATCGTGAATCTCCATTTGTTCCTTGAGTGCATACTTTGAATCTTCCTGTGTGTGCAGGTGACACCAAGCATCGAACTCCTCGCCAAACAACATTCGCCGATATTCTTCGTATTCGATTTCA
>Ga0181403_1000124_pt1 | contig 18601 bp, 25 predicted proteins | sample 26SPOviralmetaG_FD_130132 | JGI IMG/M metagenome (GOLD analysis project Ga0181403, IMG submission 130132) | Marine viral communities from the oligotrophic San Pedro Time Series (SPOT) site, San Pedro Channel, CA, USA - 26 SPOT_SRF_2011-09-28 | ecosystem: Environmental > Aquatic > Marine > Strait...
AAATTGAATTAGGTACTGGTAATGGAGTAATACTATGAGTGATATTGTAAAAGATTTTATACAAGGTGCTTTACTTGGTGGTGTACTTATGTTAGGATACATTTTTATAACCAACTATCTGGGAGTATAAGATGACTATTGTAGATGTAATGGAACGTGTAAGAGATGATTACAAGAGGTATGCAGATTTTCGTAGAGGTCAACATGGTGATTGTGAGGATAGGCGTACCTGTATGGAAGTTGTAGAGGTGGTGGACTTCTTACTGGAACAACACCAAAGGTTAGAGGAGAAAAGTAATGCTTGACTATGTTAGTGAATTGTACTATGGTTTTAATGATTTAAGCGACTACGAGCGTGGGGAGTTCGACTGTGTACATGGATACCCTGCGCTTGACAATCAATCCGATGACTATTATCTGGGATATGGTCATAACTACGGACTAATGGAGACCCAGAGTGGAGCTTGTTATGCTGTGTAGAATAACTGATGACCCTAGCTATGACTATAGCGACTACTGCGAAGGCAAGGGATACTATGCCGATGACCGCAGGACTGAGGTAGATGATGACCCAGAGAACTGGGAAGATGCCCACCTGTACCCACCAATATCACCAGAGGAGATGGAGATACGTAGGGCAGAGGTAAAGGCTAGATGGGCAGAGGTAGAGCGTATTGAGAAGCAACTTAGAAAACAATTTGGGGGTGACAAATGAGAACAACAGTTAGTATGTTTGGTATGCTGTGGTCTATTGAACTGCGGAATGGGGTTGGTATAGACGTAGAATTCGTTGACAGTAGACCAGTATGGGTGACTAAGGTTGACTCGATAACAGGTGAGTATACATGGACAACCATGCCTTTTGAGGGCGTGGTTATCTTACTACCCTTTATCAACATAAATATTGGTCGTTGCTATGTGGAGATAGACGAAAATGAGTAGATGCAAAGCGTGTGACGTTATATTGACTGAGATAGAACTGAAAAGAAAAGACAGGGTAACAGGGTTGCACTTGGATTTATGTAACACCTGTCTCAAACATTCCGACCAAGCCCTTGAAGATGACTGGGTGACATTTGATAACGATGATGATATACTAAATAGTATTGACGATATTTTAAAACAGGAGTTGTTACAATGATGACTACACAACTAGAGTTACATTTAAACCATGAACCTTGTCTTAATCAGATGGCAATCCTAATGGCAGACAGAGATATAGCTAATGGTTATTGGGATAACTGGGACTGCGCTTATGAATCTAACTGGCGTATTTTGGAAGATGAACTGGAACAACAAAAGGAGGTGTTGCATTAACTAAAAATATGTGTTATAATATTCTTAGATACTTTGGTTTATTAACATTAAAGATATATCCTAAAGTATCCTAAGGTAATCTTTTATTAATTAACAGAAGGTAAATTACTATGGCAACATTAGAAGGTAACGTAGCGTTCGCTAACCTTGACGAACACGAAATGTATCAAGGTCAATCAACTGGTAAGTACTCTTTGGTTCTGTCTTTAGAACCTGCTGTTGCTGATACCCTAGCCAATAAGGGTGTCAAGCTACGCGAGTACGAAGGCACAGCACAGCGTAAGTTCAGCACTAAGTACGAAGTACCTATGTACGATGCTGATGGTGCTGAGTTTACTGGTCGTCTAACCAGAGGCTCTAAGGTTCGCGTTCAGTACGCAGAGGGTAAACCTCACCCTGTTCATGGTACAGCAACGTACCTGTCTAAGGTGAAGGTCTTAGAATTAGCCGAAGCCTCAGAAGGTGGCGGTGACTTTTAATGACTGACTCTCGCTTTGTCCGACATGAGCCATGCCCTGCGTGTGGCTCTAGGAACAACCTAGCCAGATATTCTGATGGTCACGCAGTCTGCTTCACAGTGGACTGCAACCATTACGAGAAGGCTAATGGTGAGGTCGTTGAAAGTAAACCACAATCAACTAGGAGATTAGAGATGACAGGTGTTGTAGCTTCAATCCCCGACAGGCGTATCTCAGAGACAACGTGCAAACAGTTCGGTGTCACAGTAGAGTACGGAGCATCGGGACAAATTGTAAAGCACCACTATCCCTACTACGATAAGGACAGCGGTACACAGACAGGGACTAAGTCTCGCATCGTTGACAACAAATCATTCTACGCAAGCGGTACGTTTGACAACGTAGGATTGTTTGGTCAGCAAGCGTTCAAGAGTGGCGGTAAGTACGTGACTGTTGTTGAAGGAGAAGCAGATGCCCTAGCCGTATCAGAGATGTTTGATAACAAGTGGGCAGTAGTGTCCATACGCTCTGGTGCATCGGGGGCAGTCAAGGACATCAAGCAAAACTTGGAATGGCTTGAGACATTTGAGAACGTGGTTATCTGTTTTGATAACGACAAGGCAGGGCAGGAAGCATCGAGAGCAGTGCTTGATTTGTTCACCCCTAACAAGGCAAAGAACGTAGTGTTGCCTATGAAAGATGCAGGGGAGATGCTAAAGGAACGTAACGTACAAGGTTTTATAAAGGAGTGGTGGAATGCTAAATCTTATTGCCCTTCTGGGATTGTCTCTGGTATTGATACGTGGGACTCTATACTTTCTCAAGAAGATATTAAATCTATCCCTTACCCTTGGTCGTGCCTTAACGACCTTACTTATGGCTTTAGGGAAAGAGAGTTGGTCACAATTACGAGTGGTTCGGGCATGGGTAAGTCACAGATGGTCAGAGAGTTGGAACACTATTTACTAGGTGCAACTGATGACAACATTGGCATACTCGCACTAGAGGAGGACATACCCAAGACTGCGCTAGGGATAATGAGCATTGAAGCTAATCAGACCCTACATTTGAGCAGGGATGCACCAAGGGAAGATAAAAAAGTATTCTGGGACAATACCCTTGGCACTGGTCGTATCTTTATGTATGACCATTGGGGTTCTACCAGTGAGGACAACCTGTTGTCAAGGGTACGCTACATGGCTAAAGGTCTGGACTGTAAGTGGATTATCCTAGACCATCTTAGTATCGTAGTGTCCGACCAAGAGACAGGTGATGAGCGTAAGGCTATTGACAGCATAATGACTAAGCTACGACAGTTAGTACAGGAGACAGGGATAGGATTGTTCCTAGTGTCTCACCTACGCAGACCCAATGGCAAGGCACATGAAGATGGCGGTCAGATTAGCTTGGCAGAGTTACGTGGTTCTGCTTCTATCGCACAGCTATCCGACATGGTGATTGGCTTGGAGCGAGACCAACAACACGCTGACCCACAGGTTCGCAACACGACCACAGTGCGCGTACTCAAGAACCGATACGCAGGGCTGACAGGGTGTGCTTGCTATCTGTACTACGACAAGGACACAGGGCGTATGATTGAAACAACCTGTCCTGTCGGTGACGAGAAGCAGGAGTTTTAAATGAAGCAGTTTGTATTTGACATAGAAGCCAATGGTCTTAACCCAGACAAGGTGTGGTGTATCTGTATCCAAGAAGTAGGTTGCGATATAGTGTACTCAATACACCCCAATGGTATAAAGATTGGTCGTTTCCATGAGTGGCTTGAAGAACAGGGAGAGTGCGAGTTGATAGGTCACAACATCATTGACTACGACATACCTGTCTTGGAAAGACTGTTAGGTGCAGACTTTAGTAAGTGTAAGATAACTGATACATTAGTATTATCAAGACTAGCCGACCCACAAAGAGAGGGGGGTCATTCCTTAGAAAACTGGGGACAGCTACTAGGTTGTCCAAAAGGTGAACACGATGTGTGGGACAGTTATTCGCCAGAGATGGTGGAATATTGTGAGCAAGATGTTAGGGTCAATGTCAAAGTTTACAACGCGCTACGAAGTGCTTTGTCTGACTTTGGAAGCGAAAGCATTAGCCTTGAGCATCAAGTACAAAGCATTATCTCAACGCAAATCCACAATGGATGGTTGCTAGACCAAGAGGGTGCGTTTGTACTACTGGCTAAACTCAAAGAACGTAAGTTTGAATTAGAGGATGCGGTGCATAATACATTCAAGCCGTTACCTACGTATGTACGTAATGTCAAACCTAAGTTCAAGAAGGATGCTTCATTGTCCGTTGTAGGTCTCAAGTTCCTTGGGGAGCAGTGGGCTACAGTTGGCGGTGAGTTTAGTAGGATAGACTACCCAGAGTTTAACCTTGGTTCACGACAGCAGATAGGGCGGTACTTACAATACTTTGGTTGGAAGCCTAAGCAGTTCACTGAAAAGGGTCAAGCCATTGTAGATGAAGCAGTCCTAGCAAAGGTCACTAATATACCCGAAGCCTCTATGATTGCTGAATACCTATTGGTTCAGAAGCGTATTGCACAGGTACAGAGTTGGCTTGATGCTGTTGAAGATGATGGTAGAGTACATGGATATGTAAATGCAAATGGAACTGTGACAGGGCGTATGACACATTCTAGCCCCAACGTAGCACAAGTACCTAGTTCGTCAGCAGAGTATGGTAAAGAGTGTCGTGCCTGTTGGACAGCACCGAAGGGATACAAGGTAGTTGGTATGGATGCCAGTGGTTTAGAACTACGTATGCTTGCACATTATATGAACGATGAGGACTATACAAATGAAATACTCACTGGAGACATTCATACAGCAAACCAACTTGCTAGTGGTGTTGACACAAGAAGTCAAGCAAAGACTTTCATCTATGCGTTCCTGTATGGAGCAGGGGATGCAAAAATCGGAAGTATCGTTGGAGGAACTGCTAGAGACGGTAAACGACTTAAGCAGAAGTTCCTGTCAAACACGCCTTCTCTTAGAGACTTACGAGAGAGAGTTAGCGTGGCAAGCGGAAGAGGTTATCTTTATGGACTTGATGGGCGCAGGGTCGCAGTACGCTCAGAACACTCGGCACTGAACACGCTACTCCAATCAGCAGGTGCTATTGTTATGAAGAAGGCACTGGTGTTGCTAGATGAGTACGCTAAACTTTGGAACATTGATTATAAATTTATAGGAAATATACATGATGAAATTCAAACAGAAGTTAGAGCAGACCAAGCAGTTGATTTTGGTAGGTTGGCAGTATCTTGTATTGAAGCCTCTGGCTTTCATTACAAACTTAATTGCCCCCTCGCAGGAGAATATCAAATCGGAAACAACTGGTCAGAAACCCACTAGGAAATGTAACCACTGTGGGGTCAAGCTAAAGGAAGAAAAGAATTGGGGCTTAGGTAATGTCCGCAAAAAGAATTATATTTGCAAGTCTTGTGACAACGCTAAAAGCAAAAGAAACCGCATCAAACGTGTAGGTAAATAATATGAAACCATGTGTAGAAGATAGAAAGAAGTTTGACTTAGACTTAGCGTATGGCTCTGTTAGGGAGGACAGGGTCGCTGAGATGCTACAAGACAAGAAGATAGAAGTTAAGTCTGAGAAGGACTTGTGGCAAAAGACAGGCAACATCTGTGTGGAGTATGAATCATGGGGCAAGCCGTCTGGCATCGAGGCTACGGAATCAGACTACTGGTTTCATAACTTGTGTATAGGTGACGATGAGTATTGTACCCTAGTGTTCAAGACGGATGTGCTTAAGAAGATTGTAAGTAAACTTGACAAGTTTAGAACTGTATCTGGTGGCGACCACAACGCTAGTAAGATGTACTTGGTCAACCTACAGAAGCTGTTCTCAACTGATGTCATAAAAGCCTTTAAGGATATTGACGATGAGTAAATCTATACATACATTGGTAGACGATGTTTACCGACTGATGGAGACAAAAGAGGCAGAGGACTCTGTAGATGTAGAGGCAGAGATAGAAAAGTTTGGTGAAGCCATGAAGTCCCTAATGCGTACAGAGTTTGCTAGGGACAGGAAGAAAGATGGTAGAACCTTGCGCCTGTCAAACATTGGTCGTGATGACAGATACTTGTGGAACGTAGCTAACGGTACGGACACAGGTGAGAAGATACGCCCACATACCTACATCAAGTTTATGTATGGTCATGTGATTGAAGAGATGGTTCTATTCCTTGTGCGTATGGCAGGGCATGAGGTCACTGACGAGCAGAAGAAGTGTGAAGTGCAGGGCATCAAGGGACACATGGACTGTACCATTGATGGTGTAACTATTGATGTTAAGTCTGCTAGTTCCTACGCCTTCAAGAAGTTCAAAGATGGTACACTGGCGTATGATGATTCCTTTGGTTACGTTGACCAGATAAAAGCCTACGCCCATGCACAGGGCAAGAAGGACTTTGGATGGTTGGCTATGGACAAAGCTAATGGGCATTTGACAGTACTTAAGTACGACCTAGAGGATACCCAAGCCCCTGTCCATAAAACCATTAAGGGGGACATAGAGGAGCGTATAATACACGTTAAGGAGATGGTTAAGGGTGATGAGCCAGAGGGATACTGTGCTGACCCTGTACCCGATGGTAAGTCTGGTAACATGAAGCTATCCATAAAGTGTTCCTACTGTCCGTTCAAGAAGCACTGCTATCCAGACCTAAGAGGTTTCCTATACTCTACTGGTGTGCGGTACTTTAGTCACATTGCAAACGAACCTAAAGTATTGGAGTTAGACTTAAATGAAACGGACTAAAAACAAATATAGGTCAGCCCTTGAGAAAGAGTTTTCCAAGGAGGTTAAACGCAAGGGCTTTACCTACGAGCCGTATGATGTACCTTACACTGTCTACAGGAAGTACAAACCAGACTTTGTGCATGAAGAGAAGAAGGTTATGGTGGAGGTAAAAGGTTTCTTTCGTGTCGGTGACACCTTGAAATATAAATCAATTCGTGATACAATATTAGAAGATGGTTGGGAATTGGTATTCTTACTATCTAACCCTAACAAGAAAGTTCGTAAGGGTGGTAAGATAACGATGGGACACTGGTGCGACAAGGAGGGCTTCAAGCATTACACCCTGCATACTGCACAAGAACTTGTTAAATATGTAGAAGGAAAGTAACGATGTCACATACATTGGAGGAACTAAAGGAAGCCGTAGCAAGAGAGTACGATGCAGTGCTAGTGCTTGAAACCTTAGACATCTCTGTTGAGGACTTGTTGGAGGCTTTTGAGGATAGGTTAATTAGACACAGAGATTTATTTACGGAGGATGATTACGATGAGTATTAATGATGCGACCCCTGCGGATTGGGACAGAGTAACCAAGAAGTACCCTAAGATTATTGAGAAGTATGAGCAGATGGTTAGGGATGAAGTCAACAGCCCAGAGCATTACAACTATGGTAACATAGAATGTATTGAAGCCATAGAGGAAAGCATGACACCCCTTGCGTTCAAGGGTTATCTAAAGGGCAACACCATGAAGTACCTGTGGCGTTATGAGCGTAAAGGTAAGGTCGTACAGGACTTAGAGAAGGCACAGTGGTATCTGAAAAAACTACTTGACGTAGAGACCAGAGACCAATGAAGGGTCAGACTCATGGGGGCAAGGGTTCAGCCCAACGCCCCACAGACCCTAAGAAGTACGCTAGTAACTACGATGCCATATTCGGCAACAAGAAAGACAAACCAAAGAACAAGGAGAAGAGTAAGTGAATCAGTATCAAGAGTTTATTCATAAGAGCCGTTATGCCCGATGGTTGCCCAATGAAGGCAGAAGGGAAACATGGGAAGAGACAGTACAGCGTTACGTTGACTTCTGGCTAGGTCGTAAGCAAATTACTGACAAAGAAGCTAAGAAGATATACGATGCTATCTACAATCTGGAAGTCATGCCTAGTATGCGTTGTCTTATGACAGCAGGGGAAGCATTGGATAAGGACAATGTAGCAGGGTTCAACTGTTCCTACCTACACATTGATTCGCCTCGTTGCTTTGATGAGTTGATGTACGTCTTGATGTGCGGTACAGGTGTGGGGTTTAGTGTTGAGCGTAACTTTATCAACAAGCTACCCATAGTCGCAGAGGAGTTCCATCCTAGTGATAGCACCATTGTCGTGGCTGACAGCAAGATTGGTTGGGCTTCTGCGTTCAGAGAGTTAATCAGCCTACTGTATGCAGGGAAAATACCTAAGTGGGATATGCACAAGGTACGCCCATCTGGTGCTAGACTCAAGACATTTGGTGGTCGTGCTAGTGGTGCTGAACCTTTGGAAGCCCTGTTTAGTTTCTGTGTAGGTATATTCCAAAAGGCACAAGGTCGCAAGCTGACCAGTATTGAGTGCCATGATATATGCTGTAAGATTGCAGAGGTTGTTGTCGTAGGTGGTGTACGTAGGTCAGCCCTTATCTCCCTGTCCAACCTGTCAGACCCTCGCATGGCTAAAGCTAAGTATGGTGACTGGTGGCGTAACGAAGGTCAGAGAGCATTGGCTAACAACAGTGTAGCGTACACAGAGAAGCCAGACTTTGAATCATTCCTGTCTGAGATGCAGACTATGTATGAAAGTAAGGCAGGGGAGCGTGGCATATTCAGTCGTATCGCGGCACAGAAGGTAGCCGCTAGGAATGGTAGGCGTGACAGTGAGCAGGACTTTGGTACTAACCCTTGCTCTGAGATTATCCTACGCAGTAATCAGTTCTGTAGCCTGTCAGAGATTGTGGTACGCCCAGAGGATGACCTCAAAGACTTGAAGCGTAAGTGTGAGGTCGCGGCAATCATAGGTACACTACAGGCTACCTTGACTGACTTCCGATACTTACGGAATGTTTGGAAGAGAAACACGGAAGAGGAAGCCCTATTGGGTGTCAGCCTAACAGGGATATGTGACCACTACTTACTAGGTAAAGATGGTAAGGACTTGGAGCGTTGGCTTACGGAGATGAAGGATGTTACTATTGCAACCAATAAAGAGTGGGCTTATAAACTTGGCATTAATCAGTCTGCGGCTATTACATGCGTTAAGCCAAGCGGTACTGTATCTCAGCTTGTTGATTCTGCTTCTGGGATTCATCCTCGTTTTAGCAAGTACTACATTCGCAGAGTACGCTCAGACAAGAAAGACCCACTGGCACAATATATGGAGGAAGCAGGATTCCCTGTAGAAGATTGTGTAATGAACAAATCTACAAAAGTGTTTAGTTTCCCTACCAAGTCACCTAAGAACAGTACAGTGGTGAAAGACGTAGGTGCTATGCAACAGCTAAGACTGTGGAAGAAGTACCAAGACCATTGGTGTGAGCATAAGCCAAGTATCACTGTGTATTACACAGATGACGAATTCCTCCAGATAGCGCAGTGGATTTGGGAAAACTTTGATGCTACGAGTGGGATAAGTTTGTTGCCTGTGAGTGACCATGTTTATCAGCAAGCCCCCTATGAAGATATAACGTATGATAAATACAGAGAGTTGGTTAAAGGTATGCCAAGTGATGTAGATTGGAGTGAGTTAGAGAAGTATGAGAAGGATGACAACACGACAGGCTCTCAAGAATTAGCCTGTGTAGGTGGAGCGTGTGAGATAGTGTAGTAAAACTAAGGGGGCGTAATGCCCCCTTTTGTTTATTCTTCTGTTTGCTTTTGTGCTTCTATTTTAGCTTGTTCATTAATCTCAGATAGTAGTCTCGATAATTTAAGTGCCGCGTTTGTGTAGCTTTTGCTTCCATAGTCTGTTTTATTAATTGTAGTTAGAAGCGATACAACTTTTTTATTGTTATAAGCTACAGATGCGAGAGCAGGTACAGTGAAGAACTGTAAAATACCACCTAATAGCGTGTCTGCTGTTGCCATCGTAGCACCGCCTAAACCAATCAAACCTAAACCCTGCTGATAGCCCAGAGTGTTTCTTTTAGGGAAACTTTCGTTTAATTGTTTTACTAACTCAGAACCGCGTTTTATTCGAGCATACTCATTTGGTGGAAAGATAAGTTTTAGTTTTTCATCTAACTGTTTATTACTAGAATATATTGCTGTCTTTCCTATGTCTTCTAGTCTTGAGGGTAATATCTGGTCTAAAACCGATGCTTTAATTTTATCTAATTCACCGCTTTTACCTGTATTTCTCTCTGCTAAAGATATTGCTCTTTTAAGCCTAATAACATCCTCTCGCGTTCCCTTCAAAAGCATTTCGGTCATTACACTTGGGTCAGCTTCCATAAACTTAGTTATAAACTGATTATTGAACCTTTGCGCTCCCATTTTACTAAATACTCTAGCACTTTTATATGCGCTTTTTAGTTCATCAGTAGGCAAGCTATCAGCCGCGCTATCAAACTGTTTCTGCAATAAGCCTATAAACTCATTGACTTTTGCTGATGCGCTTCCTTTTAAATCAGTATCCCTTTGTATTCTCTTAAGACCTGCGATTAATTCATGCGTTTGTCTAAATGTTAAATTATCTTTACCTTTGGTTAAATCTTTGAGTAGTTTTTCTGCCTGTCCTGTTGGGTCAGCATTTCCTATATCTTTTAGGTTTTCTAATATATTACTTGCCTTAGTTCGTACAGACGATACATCCACAGGCGCTCTAAAGACAGCTACCTCTTCTACATCAAAACCGCCAGTACCTCCTCTACGTCTTGTCTTTACTTTTTCTGGCGCACCTGTTCTTAAAACTATTTCATTGTCTAGTCTGGAATACATAGTGCTTACAGCTTCTTGATGTAAACGCTGACCATCTTCTATAAGAAATTTTATTAAACGCGCTTGACCGCCTTCTGTTACATTTCTTCGGGTTACGTCAATAAACTCTTCAACTAAATCATCAAAATGACTAACTATAGCCTGTTGTTGTTGACTGGCTAACTTGTCAAATGATTTCTCAGATATTGGAGAACCTCTAAGAAGTTCCCCTATAAAACCTACAACCCTAGAATCAGATACTTGGTCTAAAGATAGTGTGCTTCCTTTTCTAGCTAATATTTGTTGAAGCTCCTCTGCTCCCTCTCTTTTACCTACTACTGCGTTTTTAGTCACTGACCATATTTTAGCCCCCGACTTAAACATGACATTACCTAGAATATCATAGTAAGCCTCTTCGCCACCTGCCCTTAGACCTTCCGCTAAGGATAAATCATATTGAGTGTCATCCATTACGTTACTAATCTTGGCTTCTGTTTGTCTTCCTACAAACCCACCACCAAGCGCATATAAAGCTGATTGAATACCCATTCCTACAAACCGACCAATACCTTCACCAACTGCCGCGCCTTGTGGTGTTTTTGTAACAGCGGCTCCTAATGTTGACCCGAATTTACCACCAATATTTGCACCCTCGCCTCTCATAAGCATAGGGGCAATTAAACCGCCTGTTATCTGCCCTATGTCAGATTCCATTTCAGTTATAGGCGCGGCTACATCCATAGTTTCCACCCTTTCGCCTAATATGAATCTTGCTTGTTCATCGGGGTCTGGTGGTGGTATGTTTAATTTAATTTCATTTGAAAACTTAGGATGGCTTTCTATTGCACTATTTAAAAAATTTAATTGTTCGGTAGAATAAGTTTCCAACAGTTGTTGCTCACCCATGCCATTTATGGCTTGTACGAGTTCTTCATATTCTAAATCAGAAAGTTCTATTGACATAAGCGTTCCTACTACTATTGATATTTTTTAAAGAAGTTATTTATAATTTCTGTATTTGTTGTTGGTGTGCTTTCTTGTGTCTGTGTATTAGTAGGTTGTTCTTCTACGACAGACGACCCTTTTTGATAAGCACTAAAACTTAATTGATTATTTTTCAACATATTTTCCATTCTAAGTATATCGTCATCTGCTCTTTGTATTAATTTCATTATACGAGATTTAGCTTCGTTTGGATTACTTCCTGCACTAAGTACATACTTTCTTAACTGAGCCAGTTCTGCAAGAGCCGCCTGTGCGCCTGTAATATCGTGCCTTCTGTTTTGGAAATATGCTTCTAAAACATCAAGTATTACAGTAGTCTCGCCTCCAAAATCTTCTAAATCGGTAAGATACTCACTTACGTTATCAAGAAAATCTAATCCAGTACCTTCTGTCAAATCACTTATTTGGAAGAAGCTAGACAAACCCCCAATAGTTTTCTTGGTTTTGCCCATAAAGGTCAAAGAGTTTACTAACTCCTCCATATTAATTTCTTTAAGTTCCTTTACTTTCGCTTTTTCTTCGGTTAATTCTTTTACTATTCGTTTTCTTTCTTCATTGCTTAAAGGAGCAACAAAGTTACCATTAGCATCTTGTGTAAACGCCATATCCTGCGCTGTCTTACCTACAGTTTGTAGCTGTGCTGATTTAGGAAGTACTATAGGATTTCCCTGTAAGTCTTCAAAAGAACCATCTGTTAAAGACATAACAGTTATTATACCCCTACTACCATCTTCGTTTTGAACTACAAAATTTTTGATACCATCTTTTTTAGCCTTATCGGGAATTAATTTAGGAACATCTTGCGGTTTAACTGAACCATTAAGAATAACTGGTCTAAGAGAGTCAGCTGTTTCATTTCCGTAAGTAGTTTGAACCCAATTTAAAGTATCCATTCTGTCTTTGTTAGTGTCAGCCGCTAACTCTTTAATTGTTTTTAAATCTACACCTCTTTGTGCAAACTCAGCCGCCCAAGGTAAATCTGGGTACAGTTTTTTTACTACGTCTGCGTTTAAATTTAATTCTTGTTGTTTTTGTTGGTCGAGTTGCTTTTGCTCTAGTCTACCTGCTAATTGACCTGCCAGACCTGTTTGACCTGTAGCTTGTAAAGCCCTAATTAAACCCTGTTGCTCTTGTAAGGTTTTATTTTCAAAACCTAAAATACTTTCAGTTAATTTTGCCTGTATCTGCTCTTGTATAGGCGCACCGCCACCAAACATCCCACCGATAGCACGTTGTAAACCTTGTGCGCTTTGTCTACCAAACTCCATTCTCTGTTGGGCAGGAGTAAGTTGACTAAGCATAGGGTTAATACCTTGTTTAGATACGCCTGTAAGTAATCCCATTATGTCTGTAGCCATTAGTTACCCCCTCCTAAGTCAACAGGCATTGTTGTATATGTGTTCTCTCGTGATTGTTGTAATATTTCCTCAAAAGTAGGCATATTTTGTCCATACTGAATCAATGCGTCAAGTTCAGCATTAGTTTGGTCAGAAACACTACCACCGCCACCACCGCCACCACTGCTACTACCACTGCTACCAAATAACCAATTTAGTCCTTGATTAACAAGACCTTCTTTTATTAAATCTTCGGGGTCAATTCCTACATACTGACCTAATGCTTGCTCTTGTAGTGTAGGCTGTCTACCCATTAAGGTTTCCATCAGACCTCTGTCACGTTGTTGACGTAACCTACTGGCTAAATCCATCATTCCTAAGTTAGCCTCTAAGCCACTTTGTGCTAGTTGTGACTGTAGTTCCACACCACTAAGCTGTCCTCTCTGTGATAACTGAGGTGCTATAGAAGCTACGTTAAACACGTTTAAGGCTTCTCGTTGTGGCATATAGCCTAGACCCATTAATCCACTAGCCGTGCCTAAGGCTTGTTGTTGTTCAGCCATAGCTTGTTGTCTGGCACTTAATCCTGCTCTAGCCATAGCCTCCTGTCTTGCAGTCTCCATAGCCAGTAGTTCGGGAGAAGAACCACCATACGCGGCTGACTGCAATCCTAAACGACCTTGAGACAGTAGACGTTCCTCCATAGCTAAACGCTGACGTTCTTCCTCTGGGCGTTGTGTGGCTCTTATCTGCTCATAGATTTTTCCTTGGGCTTCGGCAGGGGAGACACCGACTTGACCAAACAAACCTTGGGCTTGGCTTAAGAGTTGATTCTGTAACGCCTGTTGCTCTGGAGTAAGCCCTACGGCTACATTACCAGAAGAGTCTGCTGTAGTACTTCCTAGTCCTGTGGTTACAGTGAAAGGTCTGAACTCTGCTTGTTCAGCCATCTGCTGACCTAAAGCAGTAAGCTGTTCCTGTGACTGTCTACCTAGTTCTTCTACGTCTTGGATATTTTCTTGACCGAGATAGTAGTTACCTGCACCAGTAAGAAGATTACTACCTGTATCGCTTGTTAAAAAATCACCCACACCACTTACAAAATCTCCTATCCAAGAAGAGCCGCCACCGCCACCGCCAGCCACTAAATTTACACCTGCTACAGTTCCCATTTTATTATTCTCCCCAATCCATATTCTGTGCTTGTTCTAAAGCATAGCTAAGTTTATTTTGTATTGCTGTTTCATCAGTTACTCCTGTAATTGGAACTTCTATTAAATACTCGTCAGTAGAAAAACACGCCAATACAGCACTGCCGTCTTGTTTAGTTGTATATTCTATCATGGCTTATCAAACCTTATTCGTTTTACTGCGCCTGTTGTAGTTCCAAAAGGATTAGTAGATGTTGTCCATTCCCACTGAGAAAAATTACTACCAAAGCTGTAAGTATAAGTAGCATCTGTTCTATTAAATACTGTACCATCAATAGTTATTTTACTGAACGTAACATCTGTATTAGGAGTTTGAGAAGCGGCAGTATCGGTTGCTCCTATTACTAGCTTTAATTTAGTAGTAGCACTGTTCCATAATAAATAGTAAATATCATCACCCTGTCCAACGCCTCCTGCATTTCTAAACCAATCTGACTGATAAGCGTTATGATTAGAAACAAAAGCAATACTACCATAAGCAGTACCTGCGGTACTAAAGCCGTAAGAAACAGAACCATTAGGTAACGTACCAGAAGTACCTACAGTTAAATTATATAAAGCAGGTCGTACCCATACTCTATTAGAACCTACAAAAACAGACTCTTGTTTAGTTGTACCTATGACAATATCGTCTATATCACTAGACCCTACAAAAATAGGCATTATGGTGTAGTCCTAAAGTAAATAGTGTTGGCATCAGTACCAGATGATGCAGTAGAAACATTAAATCCGTCAACCTTGTCAGCATCCAAACCTGTACCTGTGCCGTCTACTGTCAATAGCTTAGACAGCACATCAGCCGCAGTGTATGCTGATGTATCTAACTTAGAAGTTAATGCTGATGTATCAGCTTTAGTACCTACCGCTGTTGCTATGTTATTAAACTCAGTGTCAATCTCAGTTCCCTTCACAACCTTAGCCGCATTGCCAGAAGGGAGTGTATCCTTTGCCGCAAAGTTAGTTGTCTTAGTGTAATCAGACATTATAGTAATCTCCCTAATAGAGCGTGTATATCAAGTTTTTGTATAGAATAAGGTGCGCCATTTATAGTTGACTCAACACCTACAGTTACTACTGTACCGCTTCCTGTACCTGCTACTTCTGGAAGCTGTATGTCAACCCCTGTAGTGTACTCAGCGGTTGTATTGTATTCACTTACATTGTATTCTGCTTGTGTTGTATTGCTTAAACCAGAAGAAAATGATTGTTTTGTATAGTCTGTTGTATAGTCATAACCCCAGTTTAAAACACTCGTAGCTGACAAGTTTCCAATTACTGTTAGCTTAAAGTTTTTTAGAAACTTCAAGTTAGATGGATTGTTAAAGTCCATTGGATTACTAAAGTAACTCATAGTGTAGGCAGAAGAACCATCTACATGACCAGTATAGGTTTTAATTCCATCACTCTTACCTATGTATATAGTACCATCAGTCAGCCTAGCTAATGATAGAGGCGTAATGTCTGACCATGTTGTTGCTCTCTGTGAGCCATCGGGTAAAGCAGTACGCATATCAAAGCAGTACGTTGTGTTACTGTCTGGTAGTGTTAGTAAGTAGAATGCTTCCTCTGGGCTGTATAGAGACTTGATAGGGTTAGTCTGTTGGTCAACCAAAGCTAACAAATCATTACGCACATTCTTACTAATGTCACGCATAGGCATAGACTTTTCTTGTATAGTCCTACCAAAAGAGCGTACACCATCTTTAGATAAGAACAATATGTCCGTACCTGTGCTTTGTACTGAGTCACGCTCTATACAACCAACGCCTTCTACAGTGTCTACAAGGGTCATAGAAGCAGGGCTAGTAGCACCAGAGTACACCAGTATGGAGTTTTTACAAAAGATAACTAGAAAACCATTATGAGCCGCTAGAGCCGTTATTTCATCAAAGCCTGTAGGGAACACAGTAGTTACATCTAATGAGCCAGAAGTACCACCTGTCCACGCATGACCATTTAAAGTATCTGACCAGTACACAGTATGCTTGTTACCTATAACGTCAGCAACCCACAGTCTTCCGTATGCGGCTAAAACTTCATTAGCCTGTGGTGATGTACCAGTAGAATGAGAATGGCTTGACATATCTTCTACTACAAAAGAACCAGATTCATCTGTTGCTAGTAAAGGCTCGTGTCCTCTCTGATAAAGATAAACATGGTTGTTTAAATTTACAACCTTCCAGTTGTTAGCTGTAGGGGTATAACCAGAAGGTGTAACATCAACTAGTGTACTAGTGCCAGTAAATATTTTATTGTTACCTGCTGATATAATACGTTTGTCACCACTCTTGTCTACAAACTCAAATATAGTTTCAATACCACGGCTACTACCTAATACACTAGAGCCATTGGTTGACAACGCTGTATAGCCTTTCCTAGCACCTACACGACCAAAGCGGTCAATAACACAGTTGTCAGCTATAGCCGCAAAGGAAGCATCCAGACCTACTGGTGAATCCTGTGTGTTAAGACCTGCAAAGGCAGGGGCTTGGATTGTAATGTTCTGTAATTGTTGAGCCATTAATGATAAGTCCAAATAGTTTCAGAAGGAAATCTTGCGGCATCCAAAGCTATAGCATCAGCTAATGTAGCACCTGCTAAAGAAAACAATTCAGCCGCACTAGTACCTCCTGTCTCTCCACGCTCTCTAGCGGCTAACGCTGTTGCGTACTGCACAACAGGAGAAGAGGGAACAGACAGCGTATCTGTGTCGTTTGTAAAATCCTCAGTCCTCTTTACTAAATTAAAACGTAAACTATATACACCATCGGGAATAGGATAAATGTCTACAATTAAATTACCACTAGAGTTTGCACCATTCCAAGAGTAGTAAGAAGGTGCGCTTTGGGGTGGGTCATTGTTTAAAAAAGCATTATTCATCCAAGAAGAACTAGCTTGTTTCATAAAATAATTAGATGTATCATTAATTACATCCAGAGTTTTAGACTGATAGTTAGTACCAGATAGTGCATAGCTAAATGTATCTGCTACTGTGTCTACAGTCAATGTGTCTCTTAGTGTTGACCAATCCCACGCATCTTCTACGATACGTTTAGCATCATTAACCAACTCACCTACAAGTTTAGAGTAAGAGTTCTGGTCAACAGTAGTTACTTCGTTTTCCCTTAGTCTGCGTAGTACGCTGTTTACAAGTTGTAAGTAAGTCATTAGAATGAATATGTCCTTGGTTGTTGTCTTGGCATTAAGTCTCTGTCATAAAACTCTTCGTACTCAAAGTATTCTGGTGAAATGCCAATCTCTGTTTCAAATTTAAATAGTTCATCACTGAACAGTTCTTCTACTTGTGTAGGTATATTAGAAGCAGTTGGTCTGTATGTTCCATCCATGTTTATACCTGCTAATCCAGAAAGGTCTATACCGCCTAAAGCATCTAGTAAAGGGTCTTTAAGCGGCTCTAAGATGTCCTCTGCGGTTGACCCTACTTCTCTAACTACATCCTCTATAGGTCTACCTATATCGCTTGCGGCATCTACTATAGGCTGTACAACAGGCTCTAACACCTCTCCTCCTGTTCTTATAATATCTTCTACAGCAGAACCACCTTCTTTAATAACATCTTCTAGTTGTTTTATAGCCTCTGGTGTGTCAATGTCAAGACCTAAAGAAGATAAGTCTATGTTAAATTCTGGTAAGTCTATATCTACATTACTTACAACCTCTTTACCAAAACTACTTACAACAGCTTCACCGAGGTCTTCACCTTCTGCTACACCCTCTACAGTAGAGTTTACAGCAGACTCAAACTGCTCTGGAGATAACCCTAAACTTGCTCCAGTTACTCCTGCCTCAACTAGTGCATCATTAATGTACTGACCGCCTAGCATACCTACAGCGGCTCTTACAGGGTCATCAGCCGTTGCTACTGTAATTGCGTTACGCACAACAGGAGGCAGTGCGGCTGTAAGTAGTGTGCTTACTAAAGGGTTAGTCAAAGCCCTTTCAATACCAGAAGGGTCTTCAACAAATACTGTGCTGTATGTACCTACGCCACCAAGGTTGACATACTCACCATCACCTCTAGCACCATAGGACTCTGGCGTTCCTATACCAGTGTTTAAGTAAAAAGTTTGACCATTTATCTCTTTAGATAAAGGAACTTCGTTTTCACTTAAGAAGTCCTGTACTACATCAACCCCTGCTCTATCTGAAACAGCCCTTGGCCCTGCAAAACCCATACGAGCAAAATCACTAGGGTCATATTGATTGTAGTTGTATACGTTGTTAGTAGCTTCTTGCTGTGATAAGACTCTATTGTAAAAGTCCATGTAGTTGTTTAAAGCTATATCAGAATCAGTGTATACAGGAGCTTCACCATAGTCTTGCTCTCTAATTGTGGTTTGAAACGCCTTAATACCTGTATCTGGGTCAGTAACTGTGGTGGCTAAATCAAAAGCTGTACCTAAGTCTCCTTCTTCTACTAACCCATTTTCAACAGGCTGTAAACGCTCACCTGCTAATTCTTCCTCAGTCATGGAGAAAGGGTCAGCATCAAACGGACTAGCAAAAGGACTTAAGT
>Ga0181403_1000126_pt1 | contig 18378 bp, 18 predicted proteins | sample 26SPOviralmetaG_FD_130132 | JGI IMG/M metagenome (GOLD analysis project Ga0181403, IMG submission 130132) | Marine viral communities from the oligotrophic San Pedro Time Series (SPOT) site, San Pedro Channel, CA, USA - 26 SPOT_SRF_2011-09-28 | ecosystem: Environmental > Aquatic > Marine > Strait...
GGCTCCCAAGAAGGTAGTCAAAAAGCGTAAGGCTCCACCTCCAACCGATGGAGGAGATGCATCCCCGCCAATCGAAAACTCGACCACTCGGAAACAGAAAGAAAAGGCAAAAATCCTGGATCGTAAAGGACCACTCTCGGCTAACGATCTTGCCGCATTTCTAGCGGACTAAAATTTAAAATCTTAAAATAAGGAATTACTTAAAATGGCTATTGCAACAAGCTACAATGTAACAAGTGCTAAAGGTGCTCGCGAAAATTTAGAATCACTTCTGAAAACCGTTGAGCCAACAGAAACACCTCTGTATTCTACTCTCTCACAATCCGAGGCTCCAAAGGCAACTCTCAATGAGTGGTTGGTAGACTCACTTTTAGACCCCGAGATTGGTGGGGTAATTGACGGCGTTGACCTCACAATCTCTGATGCCGCTAATTTGATCGACTCAAGAGCAAGACTCGGAAATCGTGTGCAGACAATTCGCGATGTATTCTCCGTCTCACGCCAAGCTGAGATGATTGATGTCGCTCCTGGTGGACAGGGTGGATTGTTTAACGCTTCTAAAGCAAAAAGCTTAATTCAGCTTAAACGCTCTATCGAAACAGCAATCGCTTCAGGAAACGATCAAGCCGCCGGAACTTCTTCCGCCGGTGCTACCATGTGCGGACTTGGTATTTGGTCTGACCCAAGTGCTACAGGAAACACTTTCGACACAAGTGCGAAACAAGCATTCCGTGCAGTTAGCGGATCTCGCGTATCTCTTGGATCTTTGACTGAGTCTGCTCTTCGTGGATTACTTCAGTCAGTTTACACTGCAAGTGGTGCTAAAGGTTCCTACAAATTGTATGCCGGTCCAGCAGTAATGAACGCCATTACTGACTACACCCGTGCGGCAGTTACCAATAATCCTGTTTACAGCTTCACTCAAGATGTAAGCGGAAAAACCTTGGTTAATTCAGTTCTTCATTATGTCAGCGATTTCGGTTCTATCGATATCATTCCTGACCTTTTCTTAGGTCGCGTAAATGGATCGGCTTCCAGTCCTGACACAGCAGAAGGAACAGTAAACACAGATCGTGCTTACTTAATTCCTGACGATGACACTGTTTCCCTCAAGTTCCTTGAAGGCATTTCCGTAGTGGATCTTCCTGACAACGGAGCCGGTAAAAGAGCTTTCACTGAGGCAATGCTCACGCTTCGCGTTGGTAATCCAAGAGCTTTGGGGTCAATCGTTTAAAACACTTCGGGTTTATTGATCATGTTGTTATTGGGGAGCCGGTTTAGGGTTAGGCCGGCTCTCCTTTTTCCATTTAAATGAGTCTAAATATCATCGTACGGGGAGGTAAGAAAAGCAGATCGTCACAGGACGAAATCGCTTATTACCTTCGTAAGCATAACGAGCAAGCCGCAGTCAATGAAAAGGCTGGGTATGCACAACGCCAAAAGCAGGCTCGTAAGGCCGCCAAAGCGTTTGAAGGAGGTAAAGGTGACCTTCGACTTGCTCGGGTAACAGACTTAACCACATATGTCCGCCATGAGCAGGAAAGACCAGGATGCTGGGCAGATAAAGGATTCCGTAAGGACTTCGAGAAATCAAACCCCGAGTGCAAGGTTAAACACTAATTTTTTTATATTATGGCAAACTACGCTACCGCAACTTACTCTCAGTTAAAATCTAGATTTCAGGCTTTAGCTGGATTAGAATCACTTCAAACTACTGATGCAAATTTCCTTCGAGATTTAGTAAATCGAAGGGCAAGACTTGCTCACGAAAGATATCCGTGGCCACAGTTTACTGTTATCGGTGAAAGCGTGGCAGTGGTGACTTCAGATGCAAATCGTCTTCGCGTCTACGGGACATCTAATAAATTGGATAACGATGCCAATGTTGTTTTCCGTATCCATAAGGCTGATCCATCGTCCACCAGGTATCCTGAAGAATATACATTTTTTACAGAATTAGATTCCGGCGGATATCCAAGTGTAAAAATCATTGAACCAACAGCATTGAATGGAGTGAATGTTTTTGTCACCTATCGTAAAGATTTGCGTGGGGAGATAAACTCGGGATCAGCAACTTCAGGATACTATGGTGATGAGGCCGGAGATGAATCTGATGTACCAAACTTTCTTTTGGACTACTTGGTGCAGGGCAGTTATGCCGATTTCCTTCGTGGAGACGGCCAGACAGAAAAGGCGATGGTCGAAGAGCAAAACGCTGAAATGATTTTGGTAAAAGAAATCGATATGGTTCGTGAACAAGGTCGGCAATTTAGAAATGACATTCTTCAATATCGTGCTCCATCCCAATTCCGTAGACACAATATTCAGGCAGGTGGATCACCTGTAGCCGGTGCTGGTGTGGATAATGTTCAATAATTATTGATGGCAAGAACCGTTACATTTGAGTCGCTTGAAAAACGCTTTAAAATGGCGGCAGGTTTGGCGACTTTAACTGAAGTAGATGAATTTTTCTTTAAGGAATCTTTAAACAGTCGAGCACAGACAGCCTGGCATCGCTGTAAATGGCCTGAACTGCTCAAACTGGTAGAGAAGTCAGTCGGATCGACTACTAATCCCACAGCAGGCAAGGCAGTACAGATCGACAATGATTTAAACATCATGGAGATCCACCAGGTTTATACGAAGAATCCATTTACAGACAGCACGGCGGTATTGTTAAATTTTAAGCTACTGGACGGATACTTGATTCTACCGGCAAACAGTTCGGTCACATCTGTCTTTATTGTAGGGACCGCAGTTCGCCCAACTTATGGAAAGGATGCAGGAGAGGAATCGAATGTGCCTGACTTTTTAGCTAACTACCTGGTGGCCGGCGGACTCAGCGACTTTCTTCGTGGAGACGGACAGACAGAGGCCGCCATGCGAGAAGAGAATAGAGCGGAAGAATATCTCGCATTAGAAATAGATCGGGCAGAACGCCTGCAATCGCAAAACAAAATAACCTTTAACACTTATCCGAGCTACTCGTTCGGCATTTCAGTTTTAACCACATCATAAAATGGGCATATCATCATTCAATATTCAGAACAGCATGGGAGCAAATGGTTGCACCTATGTTAACGGCACAGGAGCAACTACAGGCGACTTTGTTGCAATTCAATTTACTGAAGATTCGGTAATCGGAGCAATCACTGGACAAATGGATAATTCGGCAGACTTAGTTTCTGACGCAATTACATTCAGTAAAAACGACTGTCTGTATTTACCATTTACTAGCATCACTCTTTCGAGTGGAGCCGCTATCCTCTACAAAGCCTAATGCCTTATTTCGGTCTAGGTTTATTCATTGGCGACATTGAGAATGATAGTCAGGTCGGCCCTACACCACCAGGCGGTCCCGATGGCGTTATACAGACAGAGGCGCAAGATTTCTTACAGGTAGAGGCCGGGCAATTTTTAGCATTCGACTAGGAGATAAAACAAAATGGCAAATAAGAAGATATCATCACTCGGTTCATTGGGCGGAACACCCGATGTGGCGGACATCATTCCGATCACCGATGTCTCGGATACCACGGGATCGGTAAATGGTACTACGAAAAAAGTAACGGTAGCCAACCTGGTAGCCGCCGCTCCCCAGGGCGATCTAGTCGCAAGTAATAATCTGAGCGATGTGGCGAGTGCAGGAACTGCCCGCACAAACCTTGGACTCGGCACAGCGGCTACCACAGCAAGTTCCGACTACGCAACTGCGGCACAGGGAGCCTTAGCAGATAGTGCTACTCAACCTGGTGATCTTGGTACAGCGGCATCGCAAGATGTAGGGACTTCGGCAAGCAATGTGGTTCAATTGGACGGAACTGCCAAGCTCCCCGCCGTAGATGGATCGCAATTAACGAATTTACCTGGCGGATCAGTCGATGGCACACAGGTTACCTCCACAGGCGAAACAGGTGGTACTAAATTCTTGCGAGAAGATGGAGATGGAACATGCTCGTTTCAGACAGTTCCAATTACAGACGAAAACTTGCGAGGCACAGACAATCCACATATCGGAGCGTTTCCTAATCAGTCATTTTTGATAACGGATAATCCGAGTAAATCCGTCATGGTTGTGGCTGATGCGGATGGCAACTTGGAGTTTTTAACTAAGGATGGTGCGAATGTTTTTGTTAATACACCCTCATCTCGGCTCGCATTAGCTAAAGGTTTTAGTATTCAATCTGACGGAACTGAGCCTGATATAGAAGCAGTCGATTCAGATGGAACTACTTACTCAGTAATCAGCGGAGATACCGACACCAAAGGAGCCAACGGGCTTCCAATTAGACAAGGCTTTAACTTTCCCGACATCGGGGCAAATCCCGCACCACTCTTAATCTCAGGCGGTTCAATCGCTTAACATAACTTAACTAATATAATATCATGGCAACAGTATATATCGCACCAACCGCACAAGGTTCAGCAGACGGAACCTCAGAAGCAAACGCATACGCTATCGGATCACTTTCTACAGCAGAATCAGACGCAGGTGTAGGTGGAATTATTTATTTCCTAGACGGGGATTATTACACTAGCGGAACCCCTTCATTTGATTCCACGGGAGTTACTTATCAATCGCTTAATAGACACGGAGCAAGGATAGGACCAACAGCATCAGGGAACACAACTCCTGCAACATTTAGCATAGGTTCATCTAGCACTATTAACATAGCTGTGAAAAATTTCCAAATTAGGAACTGTAAAGTATATATGCAGTCATCGAATGACTCTAACTCGCCACTCGTTATTCAAGGAAATTTGATATACAACGATGAAGCTAAAGACTTCGCGACAAATGGTGCAATTTGGATTGGTGGCTCAGATGATGAAGTTAGGATTTATGACAATGTATACAAATTAACACAAGGAGGCAGAGCAAGCGATGCAATCTCTAGGAATGTAGGTGCGAATGCTAAGATAGAGAGAAATTCATTTTACTTTGAGTCTGATAATACTATTAACACAACAGACTTATTAGATGCTAGTTCGTGTAAAAATAATATCTTCGTAGGTGCGGGTAGTGGTACATTTTCAAACACCTTTACTGCTAACGCAACAAACTGCTGTTTTCATAATTTTGGATCAAGCAATGCAAGTGGAGGTACAGACAATGTATTCGCTGATCCGCAGTTTGTGGATGTAGCGAATCTAAACCTACGCCTTCGCCCATCCTCACCTTGCATCAACGCAGGAACCGCAAGCTAAGTAGTCATGGCACTCAATAAATTGCACAAGAAGGACTTTACCATTGCGATCAAACATGGATCAGATTCGGGCGCGGTAAAGTTTAAGAAGGAAGCGACAAAGGGAGAACTATTCTTTGACACCGCAGACAGCAAGCTGTACATCGCACTTACCGATGCGGGTGCTTCTGATGCTACTGTTGTGAGCGTCACTCTTAGCTAAGTTTGACCCTGACGCGAATCCTTAATGGCAACTGAGGTCGGAGAGAATGTACAGGTTAAAGCAAACCTCGCATTCATGGCGAAAGTTATCGCCATTGTTGGCACCGCTGTTTGGGGCTACTCCGTCATTTGGAACAAAATTAACGAACTCGATAATAGCCTGGGGCGAGTGCAACACGAAGGCACTCTGCTTGGCGATTTATCTGCTCGCATGATGCACCTGGAGAAGTTCGCAGAGCAGGCAAAAGCGGATCTTGAGCATTTGGTAAATATGCAGGACGCTCCAATTACCTCCGACTATCAGCAGTTTGAGCGCTTAAAGTATATAGAAAAGGAGTTGGACAGGCTTCGCGACAGGGTGGAGAAGTGAGATGGAGATTTCACACTACATGTTTGCAGGAGTTGGCGTGGCCATATCAATCCTTGCATTCTTCATCAAGCGTAACAAGTGGGAGATCGATGACATGAAGGAGCGTCTCCGACAAATCGAGATTAGCGATGCCGGGCAATCCAAGGATGTTGAGCATCTGACCAAACTCTCCGAAGACCGCAGGCGGGATATACAGAAACTTTTTGAGAAAATGGAGACTAAATGAGATGGGTGAACTTATTGCAATGTTCCTTACTGGAGGGGGTTCTACAGCGATGGGAGCAATCCTTAAAGGTGTGTTCGGCATGGTCTTTGAAAGTCGCAAACAAAAACATGATCTTGAGATGGCTCGAGAAAGCAGGGGAAATGAAAACTTTCTCAAACTACAAGAGCAAATCGCCAATTCAGGACAAGCTGAAACGGCCTCCAAGACGAGAAAATTATTGGCGACAATTGGGGTTAGTTCCATGTGTGCTTGTATTGTCCTGTGCACCCTCTTCCCGACTCAAGAATTGGTTACCTTCACCAACGCAAACGGAGACGGAAGAACAGAGTTCCTCTTCGGACTTTTATCATGGCCAGCAAGTCAAAAACCGATCTCAATTTCTACTGGCCACATCTCCCTTATGGGAAACCTCACGATCCTTCCGTGCATTTTGGGTTTCTACTTCGGGCCATCGCCCCGTAGATAATGATTGATCGAGTGTCAGTCTTAGGAATGTCAGGTACAGCGGCCACCTTCGGCCTGTCTGCATTTGACTCGGTAATCGGAATCGCGGTCGGCCTTGTGACATTGGTTTATATGTCTCTGAAACTGTGGCAGGAGATTAAACGGAAGTGAAGACTGTTGCTTTAAAAGATATTAAGACAGGAGGCTTTACCATGTGCCGGTTAACCGGCTTTGGTTCGATATCATCGGATGACAGAGCAGACTACACCTCTGAAAATAAATTTACTGAATACAAGAACCTGGCAGACGGGAAGTTCGGGACAAAAGTCAGTCTCGGAAATTTCAAGACATCACTGGATCTTAAAGAAACCAGGATAGTAACCTTAGAAGATGATAAGGTGGTTAAGGACTCTAAGATATCTGCATTGGAAGATGACAAGGCAGTAAAGGATACCAAGATTGCTAACTTAGAGTCTGATAAAAACGATAAAGATAACAGGGTTGCCGCACTAGAAACTGACAAGAATCAGAAGGACACGAAGATGTCCACGATGGAGTCGGATATGGCGTTACTTGCTAGTCAGGTGAGCCTCGGAAATGTTCGTGTTAGTCTTGGTAATCTAGCGACCCGTGTAACATCACTAGAAACTCTTGGTATCCAAGGAATTAGCAATGCCGTCAGTTGGACGAATCTTACTGAGATAAATGTGGGTGGCCAAACAATAACAAGCGGAGGTACAGTACAGGCTTATGCCGGAGGTGGTTTGGAGAAGATAAGCGGTGCTGACGGATTCAATGCAGGAGCGTCATCATCGCAAAAGATAGATGGTAACTCAGATGGATATGTGCAGTTCCAAATCGCTCAAACAGGGAAAGATATAAAAATTGGACTTGTATACGCAGATGTCGATTATGCAGACGCTGATCCGTTTGAAATTACTTTTAGTGGCACTGATGTATCAACGGATGGATCGGTCAGAACGACATACGCACAGGGTGACTTCTTTCGCATAAGACACTACGCATCTTCAAACGAAGTAAAGTATCAAAAGAGACAAACGGTATATAGTCAGAATCCAAACTTTGTTTTTGAAACAGCTTCAGGTAGTAATTACAACTATCCCTCAGTATCAAGACCTCTTGTAATTTCATTAGATGGAACAGGAACTCTTACTATAGGCGAGTTGTATGAGGTTTATACTGTTAGAGCATCCGACCAAGCACTTTATTTAAGAGACTTAAATGGCAATGCTAAAGGGTATCATGGTAAAGCAACTCGTGGTGTAAGATTTGAGGTAGTAGAAGAAGCAGGGCAGGACTATGTCTCTTTTCAAACTTCTAATACTCTCACCAACGGGAGCGATCTGTATGTAGATACTTCGTTCTATAGTGTTGGTGCAAGAATTAACGATGTAACTATTGTAACATGAGCAGATATCGCAGTTACGGCAAACTAGACGATCCATTCGTTACAGAAGGGGATACCTTCTTTCTGCGGATGAATGCCCGTCTGCGACCTAATCAGTTAAAACCCGGTGAGGTAGCTCTATCGAAGAATGGTCGCATGAATGATGACGGAACCTGGCAACCCCGCAAGGGATTATCGACTCTGTTCGGATCGATCACATCGGGAACAGATGCAATTCGTTTACCCTATGTTATCCAATCAGCATCCCGATCATCGGGAGTGGTAACAATCGTATTGGATGACACCCCGAGTTTATCATTTATACCAGGCGAAAATATAACTGTGGCGGATTTAGGTTTTACTACTGATAGTCCTAATGGCACTTTCCCTTTAGAATCAGTAAATTTCACTACTAAGGTTATAACTTTTATTTCAAGCTCGTTTGTAGAACACAATGGTGTCTTTTACAAATGTTTACAGGATAATATCAGTTCAGCTAGTAATGAACCAGGAACTCCTGGAGGTTCATCTTTTTGGTCAAGCGATACAAACGCTAGTGAAGCTCCGACATGGTCAAATTCGTCAGTTTCTTACAGCGGTCCAGGCGTTAATGATACTTTCACAGTACAGCCTGCATCCGTGCCAGCAGGAACAAGCCCAAACACATCCGTCTGTTCCGCCGGCAATTCCATCGCTACAACTTTAAATTTTACCATTAACGATGATGGAGTAAACGCAGTTTATGGATCAGCAGTTTACAGCGATGCCTCATCGAATAATGACGATTATATTTTCTCGGCCACCAATAATCTTGCAGTCATCATTCGTCTGAAAGACTCAGCACTTTTTAAATGCCGGTACGAGGCGGGAGGGGAAACTGTGGATGGACCCGTAGGGATGACTCAGGGATTCGACAAGATGTTTATCTTCCGTTCCCGTAAGACCACTCTTTCAGCAAGCCCGGCACTTAATTCAATCGGTATATCATCTGCCTCCCAATCGGGTCAGACGATTACTGTCAATACATCCACGAATCATGGACGGGTAACCGGTGACTTTGTCACGCTGACTAACCTGGGAGCTTGGACTGTAAATCCGAATGACTGCTATCAGATCACCAGGATAAGTGACACTCAGTTTACTGTCACAATGGCATCCTCGCAGACTGCCACCTTTAATGTATCAGGAGCACAGGCTGAATATTTTGAAGATTTCACTCGGGTAGATCGTGGAACTTATACAGCACCACAGTATCTTACCGATACCACCGCCACAGCATCTAGTGGAGTGGTGACAATGGATGCGGTAAATCATGGGTTGGAGATCGGAAATGAGATCACTATTAGAAATGGATCATCTCCGTTCGATTTATTTGTAAATCAAAATGCGATTGTTACCAGCACACCAACTGCTGACCAGTTTACCTTTAATCTTGGAGTTGAGGATGGAACAGCATCCCTTACTGCCTCCCGGCAACTAGCAATCGGAAAAGGATTCATCCATATGCCGGCGGCTCCCTGGGGACAGTTTCATCAGCGTAGGCTATGGGTTCCTTATTGGTTTACCTCGGACGCATCTCCGACTGATCGTAATAATCGTTCGGAGATTGTAGCCTCTGACATCCTTGACTCAGATACCTATGATCGAATTGGTAATCAATTTACTATAACCGCTGGTAAAAGCGATTTCCTAGTAGGCATCCAACCATTTACTCAGGATACTCTTGCGATATTTAATCGTAAATCGATCCACCTAATGACAGGCGTAAGTGGATCTCTTGCCGATGTAAAAACCAATGTGGTAACCACTGAGATCGGGGCATCTGCCCGTAAGTCAATCGTTCAGGTGGCCAATCAGATTCTGTTCCTTTCGGATCAAGGAATTTATGCTGTGGAATTTTACGATCAGTATCACTTACGGGGTACAGGCACACCTTTATCGGAATCCATCCAACCATTTGTCGACCGAATAAATCAGGACTATGCCCACCTCTCATGTGCCGTCTATTTCGACTCGAGGTATTGGTTGGCAGTTCCATTGGATTCAGCACCTGGGCGGGGAGATTCCACTAAGCTCAATGCGATTATCGTCTATAATTTTATCAACGGCGGATTTGAATCCATCGACCAGGTAAACTCCACTGAGTTTGCTATCCGCGATTTAATAGTTGCCCGTGAGGGAGCACAGAACGCTCTATATTTAACGACCGAAGAAGGTGGCGTTCACAAGGTAGATGGTTTTGAGGGGGGCGATGTTGTTTCCCTAACCGCCGGGCAGGCTCAATCGGAAACAATTCCAGTGGTCAGTCAGTTGACCACCAGGCAGTACGATGCTGACTCAATGGATCGTAAAACCTATAGCCGAGCCGAGCTTCATGTAAAATCGAATACGGGCTTTTCGACTGATGGTAATATTCAATTTATCACCGAAGATCCTGACTCTACTACCCAATCAACAAGCATATCATCCTTACTCGGTAGCAATCTCCCTGACTCAGAAGAGGCATCGGTAAGGCTTAGAGTTAATAAAAGAGGATTCGGAGTACAGGCAGACTTTCAACCAACCAATGGCAGACCCTATCTTCGGTCCGCCAAAGTGGACGCTAGAATTACAGATCGATCCACCACATCAGTTTCATAGGAGAAATAAATCATGGCAGTATTACAAACAGGACAATCATTCTCATCAGGCGATCAGGTTACCGCAACTAAGTTGGAAGATATAGCCAACTTGGCAACCTTTCGAACAGGTGCGAATCAGACCGCAGATGATTCCACCATTCAGGTCGATGGATCGGGTGGATATTTAAAGGTTAAATCGGCAGGCATTAGTTCCAACGAACTAGCGACTGACTCAGTCACGGAAAACAAAATACAGGATGATGCTGTAACATCTGACAAGCTTGCCCACATATCAAATCTCAATGTGCTTGGTAATGTGAGTGGATCGACCGCCGCACCTGTAGGTGTAGAGATTAAGGATGAGGATGATATGGTATCAGATTCTGCGACTGCTCTTGCAACTCAGCAAAGCATTAAAGCTTATGTTCAGAGTGCTACTTCTAGCATTACTCAGACCTATGATTCAGGTTGGGTGAATACTGTAGGAGCAATCAGTTTGGCAAATAATGCACAGCTTACATTTAATCACAACCTTGGTGAGAATGCAGTAATGTTTAGAGTATTTGTCGCATCCAACTCAAATGGGGCGAATGCCTTTCAGGCTGATGGTATTCAATTGGATGGTAATAGTAATGCGGTCTACGGATGTCAGGTGACAAGCACTACAACAAATTCGGCTACAGTTTGGTGTAGTACTTACGGAGTTTTAGAGTGGAAAGGGCGAGCTTGGGCCGGCGATCCTTCAAGTAATGGAGCATCAATTGAAACATTTGGCTCGGGCGCGGCATCTTACATTAGGTTTATAGCTAGTATTTAAGGAAAAGATATGAATAAAACAAAAGATCCATTGGCAGAGGCCGCTCGGCTTTTAAATGAGAATGCTCCCGAAGGTGAGTCACTCGCTTACATAAATTCTGAAGAGGCAGAAATGCTCAAGGATGCCGGTGGGGCAGGGGAGCCAGTTAACAGCTCGGGCGTTCCATCTTATTTCTTACAGAAGCTCTTTGGTGGAGGAAAGAAACCACCTCCCATGCCCGAGTTTAATGTCGGTAAGTCTGCTCGCGATTATGTAGATGCGATGTCCTCCCCTGAAATTCAGGGCAAACTTTTACAGACTCGTCAACAGTACGATCCGCAATATCAGGATTTGCAGATAAGCCTCGCCCAGCGAGCCGCTGATCCGATGGCACAGCTTGCGGAATCAAATGCTATGCGAGCACAGGACTTTGGCGCACAGATGGCCGAGCGTCAGGCAGGTTCTGATATATCAATGCTCAATCGATTTGGAGCGGATTTAAATCAGGCTTATCGCTCATCCGATCCGCTCATGCAGGCTCGCGTGGAACAGGCAAATCAGTTAGCCGACCAGGCATTTAGAGAGTCGCAGATTCAGGACTTATCTCCTGAAATGAGAAGACGGGCGACTCAATCGGCTCGGGAGGGATTGGTGGCTCGAGGCAGGGACATGGACAATGCGGCAATCGCGGCCGAGGCGATGAGCAGGGAAGATTATTTACGGGACATCATTCGCGATAATCGTCAACAGGCACAAGGCTTAGGCAGTTATGCGAGTGGTTTAAATCGGGCTACTTCTGTCGATCCAATGGCTATGCTTAGAGGTGGAAGTAATTACACCCAGCAAGGCTTTGGCGAAAGGGCGGCTTTATTCGGAATACCACAGGAGCAGTCAACCAGGATCAATCCTGATGCCGGAGTAAATATCGGATTACAGGATAACGCAAATCGTGCAAACTACCTGGCAAATACTTATGCGGCTCGTGAACAGGCGGCAAGCGGAATGGCGAGTGGATTGATGGGAGCCGCAGGTTCAATAGTAGGCGGATTCTTAGCGGGAAGGAATAATTGATATGGCAATCGGCGATACAGTACAGGCGGGCTTGGGACGGATGGACTTCTCAGCCTTTCAGACAGCAGGGGCGGCACAGGCTCGAGCGAATGAGGCATTCGGTAATGCACTCGGACAGGCGGCCACCGCATACTTTGCAGGGAAGAAGAAGAAGGAGCAGAAGAATGCTCTAAAGGAATATCTCATGCGAAATGGTGCTAATGAGGAGGATGCAAATGCGATGACCAAATCTCCCCAAGCATTAGAGATGTTTAATCAGAAGCTTGCCCGTGACCAGCAGATGGACATTGCCAAGTTACGGGTCGCCGCTCAAAGGGCAGAAGGTGGTGCGAATAGAGCACAGGTGGCGGCTAAAATGGAAGCTGAAGAAAAGAAAGAACAGATAGCTACAGATTTTAAACAAAAGTTGCTATCGGAAACAGTAGACCCAGCAGTACAAGCAAACTTTGAACAGGCACAACCAGGATTATTTGCATTGGGAGGCGATCCGACTCGGAGGAATCAATTTTTAGAGGCTCAAAGGGATCAGCAACCAAAAGTAATTGCTGGCGAACTTGGATCTTCTGATTTCGCGAGGTTTGCTCAAGACAATCAACTTGATCCCAATTTGGCCTATAATAGGTTTATTAAGCTACAAGAGGCAGAGGCAGATTTAGCAGAGTCAAATAGAATAGACCCAAAAGATGCAATTGACCTTAAAAATAAGGAAGAGACAACAAGGCAATTATTTGACAAGCCGTTAAACGATCTCAGTGCTAATTTCGATAAAAATAAACAAGTACAAGATTATAAAAATGTCGTTATATCTTATAATACGATAAGTTCAGCGGCAGAAAACCCGTCAGCCGCGGGTGACCTAAGTTTGATCTTTCAATACATGAAAGTTCTTGATCCTGGTAGTACAGTTAGAGAAGGAGAGTTTGCTAACGCACAAAATGCCGCAGGAGTGCCTGATCGAATTCGTAATTTATTTAATAATTGGTCAAAAGGGCAAAGGCTTGACGAGAATCAAAGGCAAGATTTTATTACCCAAGCTAAAAAAATAGTAGATGCTAGAGGTAAATCTATTGATCCCTTAATACGCCAAACTAGGCAAAAGTTTGACAGAACAATTAATAAGCAAAACCGAAATCTAACACCCGATCAAGCTGACTTACTTTTTGAGGAGGTAATATTCCCTGACATTAAATTACCTCAAAACGCGCAATCAAAAGGACAACCCCCTCAAAACCAAGGTTCCTCTCCACCGCCCTTTCAACCGACACAATTACCAAGTGGTGGAAGATTTACTCCCATAAGATAATGGCTAAGTACGAGATTAGTCACCCCGAGCTACCACAATTGCAAGGGATATTGGAATTGGATGATGGCGTGGAACCATCGGAACAGCATTTTTGGGAAGCCGCTAAAACAGTGGTTCGGCCATATGGTGCATCGCAATTATCAGACAACGCTAAAATCGCCGCATATAAAAATGGATTCTTCGATACACCAAGCACACCTATTCTTGATGTGGAAGATGATCCTGAGACAATTCAAAATGAAGAGCAACCTGGTATGCTTTCAAGTCTTGGAGATATGGTCAGTAAGCTCGGCACAAGAATCGATCCATTAACATCTCCCTATTCCAAAGTATTACAGTTAGACGATGAGCCTGTAGCTTACGATAAAACTGAAAACTTAGAGCAGTTCCGAGTGGCAGGGAAATATCTTTTCGGACTACTTGATAATCAGGAAAGTTTGAGCGATCTAGGTTTTGATCCAATTAGCGAGGCATTGAAGTATACAGGGATGCCGTTTTACACCAAAAACAAAGATGCCCGAGGGCGGGTAAAAGCCGCCGCTATGGATTATGCCACCGATAATATTAAGGCATCGGCAGGTATGGGAATGGCAAGGGCATTTAAGACTCCTGAGTTTTTGCTCGAAGGGGGTGCATACCTTGCAAATAAAATTACACTGGATGAGGAGGATGACGAAGAAATCCTAGATTATGTAAACTCGGCTATCGGGTTTGATAAAGTAAATTCAGAGTATGAAACTGCCGCTGAATTAGCGGCATGGGTAATGGATAATCCTGTCGATGCAATAAAAAGCACAGTCGGAATTGAGCCTGAAAAAATGTCATTCAGTTCACAACTTGAGCAGGATATTCGTACAGGCTACCAGGAACCAAGTGAGGGTGTCGGTTTAGCATTTGAGATTGTCGGAGATCCTTTAAATCTTGCAGGTGCTCCTGTAGCCAAGGCCGTAACCTCTCCAATGAGAATTGGGCTTAAAGGCAGAATGCTTAAAACTCTTACAGATGTTCAGCAGAAAACAATGGAACTTACAAAGTATCAAAACATACTTAAAAAGTTGCCGGATGATGCTTTGGTTAAGGGTAGGGTAGCACAACAGGCTGAAAGAGTTGCAGGCGAATTAGCAGAACAGCAAAAGATTTTACAGAAGTATGGTAGCAACTCGCTACACCTTCGACTTATGGGGAAAGCCTCACCCGAAACTCTCGGCAAGGTGGCGATGGAAACATTTGACCAGTCAACCGATGCCGGAAAGATGGGTATGTCATTAGTTCAGGAGGCGACAAAGGCATCCGATCAGATGAGCAAACTCCGTAGAGTTGCGAACACTGCGGCCAAACTCAATCCTGAGATTGCCGGTGCTACTGTAGGAGGGTTAGTGGCTGGACCTGTCGGAGCAGTTGCAGGTGCTACTATACCGACTGTCATAAAAGTGGCGCGACTTATATCCTTCATGCCTGAAAATGTGGCAACTCGTTATATTATAACGGCCGCACAAAATGCTGGTGAGGAGATAACCGAACAGGCGGCTCGCCAAAGATACAGAAATTACAGAAATATGCTTGGCACTGCCCTGGGTCTAGGTTCTGCCGCAGGGTTTGCCATTGACTCGGATGCATTAGGTGGAGGAGCAGGTATAGCCGCACTTTCCACTTTACTTGGACCCAAAGCATTATCCCTGTTCGATAACATCGCAAGAGATGCCCGAGTAGTCGGATCAGAACTTACTCTCGCAAGAACGGGCGATCATACACCATTCTTCCGTAGACTTTCTATGCTCCCAACTCCCGATCAAGGACTCGCTGGAGCAACGATGGATAAATTTAATATCCTTATGAAACCTGGTCCTGAAGGATTAGTAAGTAGAGTAGGGGATGCTATTGCTCAAGGAGGTAGGGCATCAGTGAAAGAGGTAAATCCATCGGCACAACCTTTTAGGGTAGGACCAGGTGGAGAGAAAATCGGGCAAGCCCCAACCATATCAGGTGCGACTCAAAAGGTTGCAAACTTTTTAGACAAAGCCGGACCTTTCGGTAGAATAGGATCTCCTGTTGAGTCTATGGGCAGATTTGCCACAGGCATGGCAGTCGGTGCGGCGATACCTTCGACTATAGGCTTTGTGGCATCAGGAGGGCAGGCAAGTGGTGCTGTGGCAGGTGCAGTCATGTCAGCACCTTTCACTGCACTCGGAACAGGTGCAGGAATGTATCAGAACTATAAGACCAAGGGCGACCTTTACGCCAAGCAAATAGGTGACATTCAATACTATCGTGAGCATTTAACTAAAAACGAAAGAGCAGAATTTGATGCCTTGCCGGCTAATATAAGAGCAAATGTTGCAGGCTACAGTTTATCCCATCCCGATGTTGTATTTAAACAGACAAGCGAAGGGGAGGGAGGATTTAATCCTGTAACGATGGAGGTATCCTATAATCCTAATGGTACAGGATTTTTAAAGGGTACTATGGCACATGAGATTACGCACTTCATGGAAGTCCACGGACTTACTCCAATGGTTAATCGAATACTGTTTGGCGATCAAACGACCAAGACACCAGGTGAATTTGCATCCTACGATAAAGATGGAAACATCGTTTACACCGATGAGTTTATGCAACTTAGAGACATCTATATGGATCGTCTCCGAAAGGATACATCACTAGACCCCGATGCTGTTGCCGACTACGAAGCTAATCCACAAAAAATCGGCAGAGAAATATTTGCCGACCAGGGAGCCGATTTTCTTTTGACCGGCAAACGGGAGAAAGCACTCAACCAAGGACCAGTCGGAAAGCTGATGCAGGAAACTTTAAAAGGTATCACAGGCGTATCCTTTCTTCGAGACTTCCTATTGAAGATGAATCTCCCACTCAATGCAGATGGAAAGTTTATCACATCGACAGACCTCTTTAAAGGTAAGCTCCGAAAAATCCCCGAGTTACAGAATTTAATAGAAAAATATTACAAGGATGTCCGAGGATTAAAGAAGGCACAGATTGAAGGTTCAGAATACACTGATCCCTTTACCGGCAAAACCCGCAAAGAAGAAGGCAAGAAACCAATCGATGATGAGTTTGAAACTCTGTACTCAGTGGAAGATCAGAAAAACCCCAATGTGGTCGATAAACTAAACACTGGTGGAATATTTAAAAGTAATCCACAAACAGGAGAAATCGAAAAAGATGCACTGGGTAATCCAATTCGTATGACTAAAGGTGAGGCTGAAAAAGTTTCACAGGCCGCTGGTGATCATGCCGCAGATGTATTAAAAAGAAATGGCATAGAAGTCGAAACCAACGATAAAGGTCGGCCATTTGTTAAAGACTTACCAGCACTCAGCGAAGCAGTTATTGATCAACTCGCCAAAGGACCAATTCATCCTAGACAATTAGCCGGCCTTCGTGAAATCTCCCGAGCATTAAGAGAAGGAGACGGAGAAAGGGCAGGAATGCTTATTGGTTATTATGCCGCCACACAGGGAAGAAAAGCAAAGGCTGTACCATTTGCCATCCGTACAACCATGCCATTCGGCTTCGAGCTTACCGCACAAGGTAACATTCTTGTCCGCCTGCATGATGTCGATCAGATACAAAAGAATTTAAAATTCCTCAAAGGCGAGAAACAACCCAAGAAATTACCCAAAGAACTAGTCGGAATGTACGATGAACTATTTGGAAACGACAATGCCGTTTGGGACGCATTTGCTCTGTATAGACAGAATACCGCCAACGGCATTGACGGCAGGACAGGACTAGATTCCGATCCAGTCATCGCAAATAAGAAATTGAACTTTCTAAATGCATTGCATGGAGGGATCACCAAGTCTCAAGTCGCTATGAATCCTGTTCTCAATGCTATCGGATATCAGATGGCAGGGATAAATAAAAAGAGCAATCCATTTGGTCCAGCCACTAAAACATTCCGATTAGATCGAGTATTCAATGCACAACGATCAGGGAGAGCATCGCCCGTAAACGAGCAAAGAGTAATAAACTTAATGTCTCCACAAGGACAGAAACTTTATACTCCCAAACCCGAAGCCGATGTGCAGATTACCGACAAACTCTTCATGCCGGCCTCCGAAGCGGGTGCGGGGAAGGGGAAGCAAGCCGAGGCCGCAAAGCTATGGCAGGAGAAGGGTACGGATTCGCCATACTTTAAGAAGTGGTTCGATAAGTCCAAGGTAGTCGATGAGAACGGCGAGCCGTTGGTGGTTTATCATGGGAGTATAGAGCCTAATATACAGACATTCGATTTACGAAAAGCGGTAGAGGTAGAGGGCGGTATATTTTTTAGTGACGATATTGGAGTTGCAGATCAATACACCTACGAAAGAGCTTATGGTGATATTATAAGCGATGAACCTTTAGGTGATGTTACTGAAGCATATTTATCTTTTCAAAATCCATTGGAGTATAAATTAAAACCTAATCAGCAAATCGTTGATGCAGTTGAAATGACCAGGGCGATTAAGTCTGCTAAAGAAAAAGGGCATGATGGTTTAGTAGTTAGAAACATTGATGATTCAATAGGTATGACAGGTGATATTAGTGACATCTATGTCGCCTTCTCCCCCGAACAAATCAAATCGGCGACCGGCAATCGGGGAACCTTCGATGCGGGGGAGAGGAATATAAACTATATGCCCTCAGACTCCAAAGCGCCAAAGCGCCAACCCGCCAATCGCATTACCCGCCAAGCCCCAGCTATGCCTGGTAATCGGTTCATCCTAC
>Ga0181403_1000127_pt1 | contig 18362 bp, 35 predicted proteins | sample 26SPOviralmetaG_FD_130132 | JGI IMG/M metagenome (GOLD analysis project Ga0181403, IMG submission 130132) | Marine viral communities from the oligotrophic San Pedro Time Series (SPOT) site, San Pedro Channel, CA, USA - 26 SPOT_SRF_2011-09-28 | ecosystem: Environmental > Aquatic > Marine > Strait...
AACATTAGTATGCATTACTCGCCTCGTGAGGCGTTTGTGTTACTAAACTTCCCAGAACTAGCTGTAGTATACTGCTTTGATACGCGCTTCCCCTTGCAGGACGGGAGCTTTAGGGCTACAACATGGTCGCATATCAATCCCTTAGTCTTTGCTAACACCTCAACCGAGGCTGTATACATTGGCAATAGTACAGGGCTTGCTCAATACACAGGATTTCAAGATGGAACAACAGGTTATCTTCTTAGCTACTTTAGTCACCCTCTTAGCTTTGGCGATACATCTAACCTAAAGTTCCTGAAAAAGATTAACCTCACTACATTTGATGGGGCTGAGGCTACGGTGGTATTGAACTGGGCATACGATTACTCTGGTGCTTACAAGAAGCAAGCGTATACCTTGCCTAAATCCAATGTGGGACAATACAATATCTCAGAATTTAACACAGAGGCAGAGTACTCTTCCTCTATTGCATTGATAACGCGAAAGAAAATCAATACGTCAGGGCAGGGTACGGTAGTAGCCGTTGGCGTAGAGACCACAGTTGACGGCAAGACTATTGCCTTGCAAGAAATTAATATTCAAGCCCTAATGGGAAGGATTGTGTAATGTCTAACTACACGAAGATAACAAACTTCGCAGCCAAGGATACTTTGGTTAGTGGTAACCCCGCTAAAGTAATCAAAGGCTCTGAGGTAGGGGCTGAGTATGATGCAATTGCTGTCGCAGTAAACAGCAAGTCTAACTCTGAGTCGCCCACATTCACAGGAACAGTAACCGCAGCTAACCTCAGCGTTAGTGGTACGTCTACGTTCGGTACTATTGATGGAGGTACTTACTAATGGAATGGCTTACTAATTTAATTGGCAGTCAAACAGGCAAACTCCTCGCGGGTTTAGGTGGTTTTGCTGCGCAGAACAAAGCAATCAAAGATATACAAGGTTTAAGCAAAGACGCTAGTACAGCTATATACGGGCAGAATTACACCGTTCCACAAGGTGGCTTAGTTGGCGAGATAGATCGTCAGTCTACTTTCAAGCCTTTTGGCGTAACTACGGCTACAGGTTCGCGAGCAGGGTTTGGCTCTACCGGCAACCTAAGCACTATGCTTAGCCCTACCGAACAGGCTTTACAAGAGCGAATGCTAGGTTTTGGTAGCAGTGCGTTTGGCATGTTAGGCGATCCCAATCAAAGAGCGGCAGAACAAGCCAATGTAATTGGTATGTTAACGCAAGACCCTACGCAAAGGGCTACGCGAGAGCAGGAAATCATGGGCAACCTCACAGCTCTGCAAGCACCTGAGCAAGAGCGTCAGCGTCTAGCCCTCGAGGAGCGTCTATTTGGACAAGGAAGGACGGGTGTTCGCACAAGTATGTTTGGTGGTACGCCTGAGCAGTTAGCCCTTGAGAAGGCTATAAAGGAGCAGCAAGCGGGTGCTGCATTAACAGCTATGGAACAGGCTAGAGCAGAGCAAGCTCTGACCTCACAGCAGACTCTTGCAGGTTTGGGCGAAACACGCAGTAGACTTGATCTCCTTGGTCAGCTAGGTCTACAGTCTATCCCTGCTGCTTATCAAGGCCAGAACCAACTCCTCGCGAACCTTAACCCTGCGTTAGATGCTTACAGAACTAGCCAAGCCCTTCGCGCTACAGGTTTAACTACAGGCGCAGGACTAGCAGAGTCAGGACTAGAAGCGCAGCTAGGCTTTGAAGGTCTTGCGGCATCACTTCGTCAGCAGCAGTTCCAAGGTCTGTTTGATTTGCTGAAGGGCGAGCAAGCTGCCGCAGCTCCTTCCGCAACAATTCCAATTAATCCACAATCAGAACTATTACAAGCAATATTAAAAGGAACTCAAGACTCTAACAACCCCTTTAACTTTGGGATTAATTAAAATGGCTATTAAGATCAACGAACTCTTCGCGGACATTATTGATACTCCTGAGCAGCGTCAGCAAAAAATGCTGCAACAGGGAATGCTTCAAGGTCAGCAGCTAACCAAAAATCTCACCGGATTAGCTCGTGCAGCAGCCCCTCTTGCCCAGATGGCAGGTCAGCTAGGCGTACAGCGTAACGAAGACTTACGCCGTGCAGTACAGCCTATGCTTGGGATCGATCCAAGGACTACTGGTGAGAAGCTTGGGGAACAAATCCAAGGGCTAGACATGTCTACTCCAGATGGGATGCTGCAAGCTGCACAAGCTCTTCAGTCTATTGACCCTGTCCGTGCCGCTGCACTGCGTCAGGCTGCGGCAGAAAAACGAATAGAAAATCAAGATCGCAAAAGACAAATAGAACGCGAAAATGTTCTTGATGCACAGCGTGCCGCCACCGCAAAAGCATCAGCAGAACAAGCGCAAAGAGCAACTGTTAGCTTTCCTTTTGAGATGGCTCAAAATGTTGAATCTCTTGCGAATGCTGTTGCCTCTAGAGAGGAGCGCAAGGCTCGTTTTGAGTTATACGAAGAAGAGTCCAATCTTCGCATTGACAATTTAGAACAAGGAGCGATAGACGCAACAACTGCCAGACAAGAAAGACAGCAGGTTAAAAATTTAAAAACACAATTTGAAACAGAGCTTGCTAATAGTTTTGGAGATACACCAGAAGAACAAATGCTTGCTAATGCTGTTCGCGGTGGTTTGTTTACCAATGACACTTTGCGTCAGATGGCAATAACTCCTGCAACAGATTATGTTTTTTCTACGGCGCAATATCGTGAAGGCAATCAAGTAGTTAACTACAATGTTGCTCGTGACAAAAATAACCCCAACACAACCATAAGACTTGATCGCGCTACCAATCAGCCTCAAGCCGCTGAGTTAAAGCCAGTACCAAGATTAACTACGCGTCAGCAAGAAGATTATGAAAAATATATTGAAGACACGCCTATGCTTAACGAGTTGGTGGAAGGAAAGCAAAGAACCTTTTGGTTTGACGGTGATCCTTTATTAGCTAAACAGGGTCTTGTTGATTTATTAAACACTTTACAAGCGCGAGACGGGCTAACTCTGCAAGCGGCAACACAAACTATTGCCAACTCTTCGTTAGAAGATATTCAAAACGGAACTATTAGTGCGCAAGTTGTACAAAGCGCCAGTGTTTTAGATGATCCTGTGTTCGCCGAATTTTCTACTGGAGCAACAACAACAGAGCAGCCTATTACCGAACAGACAATTGCAACACAAGAGCAAAACGTGCCTAACGTACCGTTTAGTCTTTTAAATCAAAAATTTAGCGTGCCAACAGCGGGTCGTCCTGTTGAGTCTTTTAGTGTTCCAACATCAGGGGCAGGAGCGGGAAATGGTCGCGATGCACAATACGAAAAACAGCTTGAAAGGGTCAGGGCGGGTGAGTTAGACAGCGCAGCTACGCACAAAAGATTTGTTGATGATAATCGAGAGGTGATTAGAAGAGCCTCTGCCGAACTTCGATATTTAGCTAACCCTAAAATTACAAACAGACAAGAACGAATTGTTAAAGAAAAAAAGAAAATAGAAGAAGCGCAAAAACGATTAACTTTTTATCCTAAACCTCTTGCTGCAACTCGATAGGATTTAGCCATGCCAACAACGCCAGTTACAACCCCGTCAGGAGAAGTGGTTCAAGTTAACCATCCTGAAGGAGCGTCACAAGAAAGCATTATCAGGTTTGCCGCTGCGTCTGTTGGCGTGACCCCTAGCTCGCCTCAGCAAATCAGACCTCAAAATGTGCAAGATAGAATGGACGATATTTCTGCGTTCGATAGATTCTTGTATGAGTTTAATGTCTCTCCAAATCTTACAGGCAATCTAGCTGTGCTAGCAGAAGCGGCGTTGCCGCTAGGGTATTTTGGTGATCCATCTGGGCAGGGTAATGGACTCTATACAAGCCCTAGCGAGGCATATGGCGAAGACTATGATGAGTTATCTTTTGATGAAAGACGGCAAAGAATACAAGCTTTTAAAGATCAGGTTCGAGAAAACCAATTTCCTTTACTAAGCAAACTGGCGCAAGAAGGGGCTGACACTGGAGCGGCAGGGATGCTTGGTGCATTTGCAAAAGGTGTCGCAGATCCCAGTATCCTTGCACCAGTTGGCAAAGGCATTGGCAAAGTTGCTGCTATTAGCGGGCTTCTGGGCGGCAGCTATGAAGTTACTAGAGGCTTGGCAGAAGAAGGCAAAATAGATCCTTTAATGACAGGAATCGCCACTGTTGGCGGCGCTGCTTTAGGGGTGGGTGCAGACAAATTGATTCGCTCTATCGCGCCTAATTATAATAAGCTAAAAGCTGCCGCGTCTGCAAAACGAAGCGAAAAAGCCACGCTAAACGCTAACGCGCAAATGGATAAAATTAACTCGAAAATTATAGAGATGCAAGCAGATGGTGTGGATGTAGAAAATCCTGTGTTAGCAGCAATGCAGCGATTAAACATTGAACCAAAAGACGGGTTATCAATTCTTACCAATGCCACTGAGCAGTTGGACATTCCGCACCCAGAAATTGCAAGAGCGGTCAAAGAATACAGGAACGTGCTAGACAGAGCCACCGTACCATCAGGTTTGCCTGCGGATTTTATTGGCATGATATCAACTCAAATTAAAAAGATAAACCCAGAGCTGTACAAGTACATGCAAGAGTTTGAGCTTGCTAAGATGTCGCGCGTTGGCTCTTACATGCAGCGAATACAGGGCTTTGAAAAGTTAGAGTCTTCACTTCCTGTCGCACAACGAGATGACTTTGCGTTACTGCTGAATAATCAACAAATGGATGAAGCTGTAGACCTGCTTAAAAGCTACGGCATTAATCAAGTTAAAACCGGAACGCTTGGCAAAAGAAAAACGCGAAGTGTTGATGAGATTATGGATAATGTAAAAGCTGTGCTTGATGACATACATGAATCTCGACTTAGTATTGATCCTAACGCTAGAAAATTAGAAAACTTTTTCCCAAGATTTAATAATAACGTAGACGCTACCCGCAGAGCGTTAGGCTTAACGGCAAAAGACGACTCTCGCTTAACCAAAATGCTTGAAGCAAAAGTTAAATCTTTAAAAAATAACTCCGTTACAACTGTGAGCGATCTTACTGAAGCACAGCAGACTGCCGTGCTAGATGATTTCTTGCGCAATAGTCGTCAGCCTATTAGCGGCACAGCAACGCCAAGCCAATACAAGAGCCGCAACATTGCGCGCCTTGATAAAGACTTGCTAAATTATTATGATCGACCCGTTAATGCGTTAACCAAATATATTACAAGAATGACAGACGACACAGAAATGCGCAGGGTTTTCAACCACAAGCTTGCAACTAAAAGCGAAGAGGGAGAGTTAAATATTGATGCCAGTATAGGCTCTTATGTAAAACGACTGAAAGACGAAGGCGTAATTGATGACGTTGGTGTAGAAGAGCTGCAAAAATACATGTCTGCTAGATTTATTAGCGGCAATCAAAGCATGAATAAAGTATTTAGTGCGCTGAAGAATATCAGTAATACCATCCTTCTTGGCAATCCTATTTCGGCGACAACTCAGCTAGGTGATATATTTGTAGCAGCACATCGTTACGGAATTAAGAATACGCTCTCGTCCATATTAGATAGTGTAGCAAGCAAAACGCAAATTGATTCTTTGTCGCTTGGCATCACGAAAGTCATAGCTGAAGATGCGGGAGATGCTTCTGGTTTTGCCAAGTTGTTAGACGGCGCGCTAACCTACTCTGGTTTTAGAGCGATGGATAGACTTGGCAAAGACGTAGCGCTAGAGGCTGCGTTTAAGATGAACAAGAATCTTGCCAAATCTGCCAAAGGCGTACAAAAACTTAGAGATAAATGGGGCAAGGTCTACGGCTCTGAGTTTGAGTCTTTAGTATCAGATCTGCAATCAGGCGCAGTAACGGACAACGTAAAGCTCTTAATGTTTAGCGAGCTATCAGGTCATCAGCCAATCTCGCTTTTGGAAATGCCCCTAAAGTATCTGCAAGTACCAAACGGCAGGGTGTTTTATAACCTAAAAAGCTTCGGCCTTAAGCAGCTCGACATGATACGCAACAGCGTTGGCGATGAGCTACAGAAAGGCAACTATACTCAAGCCGCAAAGCTTGCTACCTCGTATCTTGGCATCGTAACAATGGGTAACGCGACCGTGCAAGAAACTAAAAACTGGATTCAGGGTAGAGGGTTTGACATCTCTCGCGTTCCCGATAACTTCTTTGATCAGTTAATGATGACGGCGATGACTTCGCGCTATGCCGTAGAAAACAACTTGAAGAGCGGAGACTTTACGGGACTTGTGCTAGAGACAGTTTCGCCACCAACCACAGCTCTTACCAATCTTAGCAAGGATTTATTTTCGGCAGGTAGTGGAATTCTTTCTGGGGAAGGAGTCCCCGCGAAAACAGGAAGAAGCGTCCCTCTTATTGGCAGGGGAATGTACAACCTGTTTGGCGGCGGGGCAGAAGCTTTCTTGGAAAGAGAAAAAGATTAAAACTTTGGGACACGCCTCTCGCTTAGATGAGCGAGGGGTGCTTCCGTCACCTCGTTCTCAATCAAGAAGTCGCAGAAGTGTTTGATCTTTCGTAGATCCTCAATGCCGCCCTTGTCTCTCCATCGAGAGATGTACTTGATGATCGCCCCCTCACAGAACTGCATCTCATTCGCGAGGATGTATTCAATAGGTTGGATCTTTAACTTCTTGTAGTGGTCACCTGCTACTTGGTGGTCTGTTGCGCTCAATGTAGTAACTCCTCGGTTTCATGTTTGTTCTCGATGAACTGTATGAAATGTTTTTTAGTAAACTCGTTCTTGTTTACGAACTCGGTTAGGTCTTCAAGCATCAAAGCTATTGTGCCTATGACATCACGGTCATGACCCTCAAGGGTTTGTATCATGTCGTTCAGCCAATCGTATGCCTCGTCAGAGGACACCATCTCAATGTAAATTTCGTCATCCATTACTCACATCCTTACAGTTAATGAGTCCATAGACCTGAGCTTTTCTATGGGTATATAGTGATTGATATTACCCCTACCAAAGTCGCGAGGAGTAACTGCTAGCAATTCTTTACCCCAAGCCCACCCAAGCAAGTTTACTTTCCCATCATCATACATCGCAAGGACGTAGATATCGGCTTTGACTGTGCCTTGCTTGACGAATAGATTCTTAGCGTTCGGCGTTTTAACTGTTGTCTTTATATCCACGGTAAACTTTAGTGGAATCGCAAAGTCGTAACCATCATCACCTGAGATTTTTTCTTTCAGGTCTGCTGCGTAACCATACATCAGGGCAAAGTACATTTCACCCATCATACCTATAGGGTCTTGATCTTCTACCAATGCCTTCTGTTCGGTGTGCGGATTGTGTAGATCCTTGCGAGCATTGCCGTGCGTATTGGCTAACTCAGCAACAGCCTGATAAAAATTCATGCGATCCTCCTCTCATGCTTACGGATAAGCTCGGTAAACTCCGCGAGGAGCTGCTCGTAATCTGCCTTGTATCTCTTAACAGGGGACGACTTTTTCGCAATCATGTCCTTGACAAATGCTCTTCCGTACATGTCTTCCATCCACATCGTATACTCTTGCGCAGCAGAACCGTGTCGCATACCCCACATGTTACACCCTGCACACTGAGGGTGAATGTTTTCGATCTCTAATGCCCAGTAGGATGAGTTGCCCTTGGGGATAAAGTGTCCACCCTGCATGTCCTTGTAGTGCTTGGTAACGCCGCAAGAGACACAGCTACAGTACCCCTCGTCATCTGCCGCAGCTATCCTCGCGAGCTTCTGAATAGCCCTATAGCACTCTTGCTTTAACATCGAGGAAGTCTTGGTCTTCGGTCTAGACTTGCGCTTTTTTCGCCTATCTGTCGCTCTTGGCATCCCAGTTTCTCTCGTGAAGCAATGCAAACATGGTTTTCTCAGATCGGATCTGGCTAGCTGTATCCATTCTATCGTAGCGCAGCTTGATTAGCGCAATGCTGAACAGCTTAGACATCACAGAGTATGTCCCAGAGACAGCCTTTACATCTTCCGGTGGATCGTACTGTGGCTGATCATTCATACTTCTTCCTCACAGTGTCCGACCTCTAAAATTGTGCCTTTGTATTGGTACATTCTAGAGAGCCTACTAACTCGAAATCCCGTCTTGTAGACCACAACCGCATAAGTTTGCTTCTCATTATCAGCGCACCAAGCGGCCTCCTCTAATGCGTCTTGAAAGTCATCAAATAGTATCATGATTTCTTGCTCGGGAACTCAACGAACACCCCAAACTTATCACTGAGATGTCGGCTTAGTACAGAGTAGGTTTTGTGGTAATCATCTGACCCTGCCTTCGCGGTAGACTCTTCGTTCGCTACAATCTTTTGGATGGGCTTCCAAAGGTATTCTTTAACAAGCGAGGGCGACCAAGGTATATCCACTTCCTGCTTGATGACTCGCTTCATATCAAACCCTGAGTCGTTGAGCTTCTCACCCAGTAGCCGACAGTACACATGCAGTGCGTTGTTCTGTGTAGATGTTCTGGTCTTGCCACCCTTGATCTTGAGTGTCAGATACTTCTTCTCCTCGTACATCTGAGTCATCATCTTAATGAAGGCTTCAAGCGAACGCCTATCATCAACCACCCAGAAATCCCCCTGATTGATATCAGTCATTTCTTTCCCCTCTGACCGAAGCGAGCATCAAACCTCTGCTTCTCTGTGAGTATATGCTCGGAGTAGGTGCAGGGAGGGAAGTGTTGAACTTCCCCGCCCTTGCTGAAAAACAACTCCAAGTCTTTTTCCAATCTATCTCTTACTTGTTGATTAGTTTGAGTCGCCGTCAGCATATTCTTCTCCTATTTTAAATACATCATCCATGCTCATGCCAAGCGCGTCACATATTTCTTTGTAGCGTTTCACCGTCATTCCCTTGTGAGTCAGGGAGTGAGAGTAGTTAGCTGCACTCACCCCTATCTTTTGGGCTACTTTGATGTGCTTGATATTATTAATTGCATGGGCGCATCTAATTGCGTGGCCTATGTGCATATTGCCTCCAAGGACAAGGGGGCTTGCGCCCCCAACAAATCAAAAGGGTATATCTTCTGAAGCAACCTCCACCTTTGGTGCGGGTGCAGACTGAACATCCTTCGGCTTAACCGATAGGCTCATGTACTTCTTACCGTTCTTAGATTCCTTGAGCCACGAATTCAGCCAGTAATCCTGACCCGCTACATTGATCGTGCCATTGTAGTCAGCGTGTGTCTCAGCTTCTTTGCGCTCGTTCTTAAACAGTGCGCCACGGTTTGTATCATCATAATCGCTCATCATATTCTCCTACTGAAAGTATTGGTTAACATCTTGTTTGATTCTTAATGCTGCATTGGTTACATGCTCTGCCAATGCTGCTATGTACTCCTCATCGCGTTCAACACGAACGATCAAAGGTTTCATGGTCTGGTGATAGGACATGAAATCCCACCACGATCTACCTGTGACCCACAGGCAACCCATGATCTGCTGCAAGTGTTTAGAAGGCACGACTCCTGCCTTCACCCACTCAACATGCGTAGCAGGGGCAGGGCATTTGATTTCCAAACCACCCTCATAGTCTCCTCCCACTAATCCGTCTGGTGAACAACCTGCGTTCACAGTATCGTGCAGACAGAATCCCACTTCCTGAACAGTATTCCCCGTCAGGGCTTCGTACAATTCACGGGCATCTGGTTCTAACTCAGTGCCTCGCTTCATGTGTTCGTTGACGTAGACAAAAGTAGTCTCGCCAGTTAACTCTTCAGCGACTAGCTGATTAATGTAAGCCTCAACCTGCGTAGACTTGCCACCCTTTCCGGTGACTATCCTAGAAAACTGTGAGGCCGAGGGGATACCTAGCCTCGAAGTCAGCCACTCAGAACTGCCCTGTTGGCAATTACTTATTTTCATAAGTCCTCAACCTCTTGCAGCAAAACACTTGCTCTAGTTAAAAACCTGCTAACTCCTGAGTGTGCTTTCTGGCTACAGCCAACACTTTGAAGGTGTGGATTTTTGATTTGATAGTCATAAAACGCCCTAAGCCTTTCTGTTGAAGAAACCAAGTGGCTAACTACCGTTTTATTCTGAGGTTGATCTAGTAACATTTCAACATATTCGCAAATCGCATCTAAAGATCCTATATCTTTGCCTCGAAAAATCATGATCGGCTCTTCTTCTGGCAGCTTGTAACCATCCTCGTGGTAAAAGCTATCATTTTTTGCAAAATATTTAGGGTCTGACATAAATTCTCCAAAGTGTGTTAGTTAGGTCTATTAAATCTTTGCAACGCTTGCAGAACGGGGAGTAATTTGGCTCTGCCCATTGACTACAAGTCCCGCATCGCACACCCCTTCTCATTAGAAGAAATCTGGCGCAGACTGTTTCGCTGCAGGATGATGCGGATGCTTAGGCTTTGTCGATGCAGCGTTGCCATCGTCATCCTCGGCAGGGATACCCGCAATAGACTGTAAAGCGTACCGTCTAGCGTAGGTGATAGCTGAACCCGCACCGTGAGCATCTAACTTGCCTAGAGGTATTAAGAATTCCTGCTCTAGCCACTCACCGGATGCATGCATTAGGCGTGTAGATACCCCAATGCCACCCTGCCCATTGACGGGGAATTGCACATAGCTCAGGCCATGCTTCGCGAATGGGGCTTTGACTGCTTGTATTACAGCCCCAAGATCAGCGTAGCTAGACTTAAAGAATGGATTGGAAGAGCCTTTAACCGCTGCCCCCATCTCACCCTGTGCCGCAGCCATCGCGGCTGATAGGTTTGCTATTGATTCAGACTGTTTCATCTTCATCCCCCTCCTCATCTAACATTTTATCTAATACATCACCAATTACACCGTGTGTTAGCTGCGCCATGCCCACCAGTGTGGGATACTTTGCTAAAACATCTTGATCCTCTCCGATCATTCTGCACTCTACTTGCGTGTTGAGTAATGATGAGAATATTATCCGCTCTTGCTCAGTGTTTAAAATTAATTTCATATCATCCCCCTAGAAATATGCTTGTTCGTGTTGGTCATCGCGAATGCTGTGCATGACCTGCTCAGTAGTCGCATACTCGTGACCGTACACAGCTAGTGCTGTCTCAGCTATACCGATCTCGCGAGTGGCAACATCCTTAATAAAAGACATGACAGCATCGCGCATCTCGCCGCGAAAGATCACGGCATAGGTGAGGGTGTCAGCTTTGTTAGTAGTGAGCTTATGGATGCAGCCGCGAAGGACTTCGGGGTCGGCGTGGTAGAGCATTATGTCACAGAGATACTCATTGGCATCTGCGTCATGCAGTACAGAGAAGATCATTTTTTCGATGTCATCTTGGGGTACTACGTCCCAATCAATGTCGCCTTGAATGAGATATTGCGTTGCGGTTGTCGGCTCAGCGAGCCACTCTTTAATGTATTTCATATCATCCTCCTCAGAATGTGTAATAATCTTAAGCGATATTAAATGTCCTTGTCAACAATTGTGTTGAAATAAAATCTTCTAGGCCGATCCTCCTGCTCGGTTAGCTGTAAGCTGTTGTCGTGAAAGTAAAAATTGTATGTGCCTTCCCATCCACCGCTGTGTCTTTGCTTGGCAACGATGAGTTTTTGGTCTTTATGTTTGGCTAAATATTCCTGCTGCTTCTCATCTAGCTCGGTCATCTTAGCTAATTCCTTTAGCTGTTTTCGCTTCGCGTTGCTACAAGTTAGCAGGACATTATCAGCCATATCAGTAAGCGTACCTGCCCCGCGAATGGAATACTTATCCGGTATCCAGTTGTCATCTGCTTGTGGGGGCTTCCGAATGTGAGCCACCAAGATAATGCCGACATCCAAAGTCTTGGCGCAGTGCTGTAGCTTGTTCACGAACTCTGTCTCGGCTACATAATCTTGAAAGCCCGTGCCACATTTCGCGAGGGAATCAACGAAGACATACTTGCACCCCAATTCCTTCACGCAATAATGGATGATGGATAGCACTCGCTCCGGCTTGACTGTGTCTAACTGGTCGAAGATGACAAGGTTCTTATCAACGAACGCTGAGAACTCTTGAATGAAGGACTCGGCGGGTGTGCCATCCTGTGTACCTGCGGCTTGCATTAGCATCCGGTACAGGGATTCGCTCGGCTTCATTTCTAATGACGCGAGGCAGACCTTGGATTCCTTGAGTAAGCTTAGGATTATCTCTCCACAGACAAGGGATTTTTTTGACGCATTAGCGCCCCCAAATATGGTTAACTCACCCTGCCTTAACCGAAACGTGTCATGCGTCTTAGGCCACGGTAGCTTAGCCCCCCATATCTTCTGGCCTTTGGATCGCTCGACCACCTCATCATGCCACCGACCCGCCGAGTGGATCTGCGAGGCTTCCATCATGCCTGTGAGTTCAAGGTACTGTTCTAGCTCCAACCCCTGCGGCAGCTTCATAGCTCCACCCCCCATGACTGTTCGCGAGTAGGTGTCTGTTCCTGCCTACGTTTCTCCCATGTAACCACACAGGCTTTCCATGATTTCATCCTCTCTTTGCCGATCTTCCACCCTCGCGCCTCGTAGAACGCGATGAACATTTCAGGGTCGATTCCGTTGCTGCGAGAGTCACAATACGCCTTCACTTCATCTACGGTCGGGGGTATAGATTGTTCTTTGTTACTTGTTACTTGTATAGTTGTTGCCCTTTGCTTGTCAGTTGCTTGACTCTTGCTTGTCGCTTGCTTGCCCGAATCTTGGTACTGAGCGTAGTTAGTTATTGAAATGATTGAGAATTTATTGGTGATTTGCTTGGCAATCATGTCGTCTTTTTCAAACCAATCTAGGTACTTTCTGAGACGGCGTACTGAGATGTTCAATCTGGCGCTTGCGGCATTCAAACCGAAGACCAATTGACCCCGCTTGATAGTGAGCATTTTGCCGTTAAACGCTGTCGCTTTGTCCGTTAATGATGCGGCCATTAGCAGGTGCAGCCATAGCTTTAACGCTTCGGGTTCTTGCCACAGGAAGTTATCCTGTATCGCCCGATCTAGTCTGATCCATCCGTTCATATTATCCCCCTCGCTTTCGCGCCATTGACTATCCGCTGTGCATTGTAAATATCTTCCCGATCCTTCTCAGTAAATGCTACCCCCTCCTTCGCCCACACTGGTACTAATTCTAGCAGCCACTCGGCAGACTTCACCTCCTCGCGTGTATGCTTGTTTACCTTGGGGGTATAGGGTGACCCATCATTAGGGTAGATATCCCGCCACGCAAGCCCTGCGGCCTTTAGAATGGACTCTGCGCTACAGTCCTGCGCAAAGCAGTGAAGCAATACCCGATCATCTGCCTCGCGGTATAGAATACTGAGACTGTGTGACTTGTCATCATGCGCAGGGCATAAGGCCATAGCCTTGTTACCCTTGCGCCTTAACTGGCTCATTTTGCTGCAAATTAGCTCGTAATCCGCCATGATTTCCCCCTTGCGTTACAGGGAGAGAGCGGATAACCTGCACTAGATCGCAATGCATCCTCCTCCCCCTTGTGGCGTGATCAGTCCCCCTTCGGGGGGACACTTAATTTCAATCCTATCTAGGATTCCCGATCCTATCTAGGATCGCATTCTACTGTTAACCCCTTGTAGTTAGGCCATCCGAATTCCATATCTGTTTCAATCCCTAAGCATACCATCTCAGCATAAAGGTTCGACTCTCGCCGCTCCTCTTGTAGAATGCTAGGCTCGGTTAATACTCCGAGGGTGTAGAATCCTATCAGCCCGCAGCCGATTAGGAAACACTTAAGCATTTTATTTTCTTGCTCTACCGCTCTATTCGTTCTCATTGCATTATCTCCTTTGCATTTTCTTTTGCCCTTGCAACTTCGGCGGGTGTACACATTTCTGCTATTTCGTGCGCTAGTTTAAGCGTATCGCCTAGTCTGTGTTCTGGCGCTGTTATGCATAGCGCGAGCGCCTTTGTTAATGCTGTTTCGTGTGTGTGTGTCATATATCCTCCTTATACCCTATTGATACCCTATTAATACCCTATGGTGACCCTATTGATACCCTATACGCCATTAGCGCATAGCGTATTGATTACAGTCTGTGATCTTCCATCGCTTCAGCTAGCGTCTCGCAGTAATTGCCGCTTTCAAAAAATGGCGCATTGCCAGATCTGGATGGATCGATCGCTCGCCACACTACGAATGGATGGAGCGGATGATCGCGCTTGACTATCGCTACCGCAGATGGATAGCTAAATGAATTGCCCGCTCTCTGATTTCTGAGATCTATTAACTGCCCGTCTACTTGCTGTAATGCTTTGCTTAAATCCATTTTGATTCCCTCTTTTTTAACTCCATTACAGCATAGTGGAATTCATCCCAATACTGACCCGCTTTCGGATTGCCTATTGTTTCGCCTATTGTTGCCGCTTGATAGGCATCACCCTTGATATACTCTAGAGATTCTATTGGTAAACCTTTAAATCGCTCGATAGTGTCGCTATGCCAATTACTCATAATTAACCCCTTCTATCTGTCAAAGTGAATATTGAATCACCGAATTGCGAGTGATTATAAAACTGATCATCACCGTACAATTCGTAAGCGTTTATTTGCTCTAGTGTTTTAAGCTTGTTGTATCTGCTATCGGGATAGCGACCGCCGAAAGCATTAGGCTCGCCCGCATATATCAATTCCACTTTGAATTTTCCATCCTTCCGCATGTTATAAACGTGTATTACTTTCATGATTAACCCCTTGCTATAATATTAGCGTTATTGGCGCGCGTTCCATGGGCAGGGAATGCCACTACAGAATCGCGATTGCTTACTGAACAAAGCTTACAAGTCGCGCACGTTACCTCGTCCTTGTATGTAGCAGGGCAAGTAATAAACTTCACTCCTTGAATTGTGCGGGTTTCGTTCCCGTGATCAATAGGCACAACGGCCGCGATGGGCAGATTGTGACGCTTTAACTTGATCGCGTGATCTATAGTGTTAGCGGATAAGTTAACCGTAAACCCCTTAAGATTAGCAGATCGAATCGCTTTGATGTTGTGGGCATTGTCGCGATAATGCGTATAGGTGAAACCGCGCTTGCCAGTGTTAGCGGTAGCGAGTAGATCTAGGGCGCGAGAGTCTATGTTCTCGCTATCCTTAGAGTCGGGCATTAGATCGCCCGCTACATTGTGTCGCCATAGCGTTTTAGCCTTAAGCTTGCCAATGTTATCTAGGAAATCAGCGTATTTAGCGCCACGTTCGCCGCTAGATACCTTATCCCAATTGAGGCGCGTGTAGTATCCGGCTTCGGCGTAACACCCGTTAACGCCCGCGTAAGGGCATGCCTTGGGGCAAGTGTCTCTCGCGCTTGTGGTGCAAGGTATCGCGCCTATTTTCTGATTAGATGATTTTTTTACGAATTGCACATGCATGGTTTATTCCCCTTGTGTCAGATATTCTTTATTGACCCAGTACTTCGAGCGCTCGCCGCGTTCTACATAATCGGGCAGCAATTCAACATATGAGCGCGAATCATCTTCGATATGTTCTGCTAGCAGATAGCACTCGAAGCTTGCGTGACCGTCATCGTATTCGTATAGCATGTGATTCCCCTTGGGTTATGCCCCTATTGCTAGGGGCAATAGTTATTAGACATGCGCAATTAGTCGCGCGATTACCGCATCGGCATAGTTGCCGTATTCTTCATTGAATCCATTATGGAGGTTACGGGCATCGATAGCGCATGATCCGATCACCTTCTCGATATCATCATCCTTGGTTATCGCTAGTATTAATTTCGCACAATTGCTTGGTAATACTTGCGCCTCGTAAAAGTTAATCAATAGGTTTCCGGTAGTCGTCATAGGTTTGCTTAGTTGCATTGTGTATCCCCTTGTAAGTAATGCGCCCCGAAGGGCGCGGTTGTTTTAAACTATTTCAAAAAGCCCCATGAAAGGATTAAACTCATATTTAAGCTCAACCTTTTTTGGAAATTCTTTGTTCTTTACCCATTCCAAAGCTACCTCTTTTCCGTATTTTTCAGCGCGGCTATCAAAGCTGTGATTCCAATTTTCGGCTCTAAGTTCAAGTTGTAATCTAGTCATTTTTTTTTCCTTGGTGTGTGATTGTTGCGTTGTCATGTAATACAATGCAGACACCGTGCCAAGTTTTCAAAGTCCAATGAATACGGGGCTTGCAGCTAATGTGCTGTGTATGTATACAGTGTTGAGAGTGTTACTGTGTTACCGCAAAGTGTTACCGTGTTACCGTGAGAGTGTTACCGGTAACAGTGTGGGATCTTGCTTCTACTATGCGCGTACAGGGATCGAATAGGGATGGGCTAAGGGGTTGCTAGTCGCACCCACACACTTACTCAACCAATCCCTTTAATAAATCAATCGCTTTACTATCTCGCGCGTTAAATGCTCGCGTGCGCGCGTATAAACAGACGGGGTTCGCGACAGGTACGGGGAGGGGCGATTGCGCGTGGCTTTTTATTGTAGTTGCCCCCCAAATTTGCAGCAGGTCAAATTAAAAAAAAGAGCCAAAAAACATCCCTCTCAAACCCGCACGAATACAAGGGTTGGCGAATCTGACGATTTAATGGTTTAATACGCCAAATATTAATTCCCAAAGAGCTTCTATGTTGTGGTTGAAGACAATGCACCAGTAAAGAGAAAGCGTGGTCGTCCCCGTAAGTCGGAGATAGCAAAGCCAAAGAACCGTCCTATTGGTAGACCCAAGGGTGATCATTCGGTTATGGCTGAGATGAAGCAGAGATTCCTCGCGAGGAGGGATACCAATGCTGTGCTAGAGTCTATCTTCCGAGCTGCTCAAGATGACGACCATAAGAATCAATCTGCTGCGTGGAAACTGATTGTAGATCGTATACTGCCTGTCAGCTCGTTTGATAAGGACAAGCTAGGCGGTAAGCCTACGGTCAACATAACCATATCAGGAGTCACAGACACCGTGGTTGAACCAGAGATTATAGAGGGCGACTTCCATGAGGATTGAAGACCTGCTAATTAAACACGAAGGCTTGCGGCTAAAGCCTTACGAATGCACGGCGGGAGACATAACCATAGGCGTTGGGCGTAACCTAGAATCTATGGGCTTGTCAGAGGATGAGGTCTACTATCTCCTCGCGAATGACATCCGGCGCTGCGAGCAGGAGCTAACCAAAGCCTTTGATTGGTTTACCCACTTGGACTCGGTACGCCAAGACGCTATGATGGATATGTGCTTCAACCTTGGTATGAGCCGTCTTCGCGGCTTTAGAGACGCTCTTAGGGAGATGTCTCTTTCTAACTACGAAGCAGCCTCGGTGGAGTTCTTGGACTCTAACTGGGCAGAGCAGGTAGGACAGCGCGCTATAACCATTACTAATATGATACGAACCGGAGAATACAATGCCTAATGTAAACGGAAAGAAATACCCCTACACCCCTGCGGGAATGACAGCAGCTAAGAAAGCCAAGAAGAAGATGGCAACCAAAGCCCCTGCCCGTACTACGCGAACTACTCGGAAGAAGTAATGGCCTACACTAAACCGTCCCTTCGCGAAGGCATCAAGAAGAAAGTGATGGCGGGAACGAAGGGCGGCAAAGCAGGTCAATGGTCAGCCCGTAAAGCCCAACTTGTAGCACAAGAGTACAAGTCCAAGGGTGGCGGGTACTCTGGTGGCAAGACCAGTGGTCAGAAATCCTTATCCAAATGGGGTAAGGAGGATTGGGGGACTAAGTCTGGCAAGCCATCCACTCAGGGCAAGAAAGCTACTGGGGAAAGGTATCTTCCAAAGAAGGCTAGAGATTCTCTGTCTTCCAAGGAATACGCCGCTACCTCGCGGAAGAAAAAGGCTGACACAGCCAAGGGTAAGCAGTTTTCCAAACAACCCAAGAAGATTGCAACCAAAACCGCGAGAAGTAGATGAACCTAGATATCAGTCTCCTAGAGTGGCAGAAGAAAGTCTGGAACGACCCTACTCGTTTCAAGGTGGTTGCTGCGGGTCGTAGGACGGGCAAGTCTCGTCTTGCGGCTTATCTTTTGCTAGTCAACGCTTTGAAGTCCGATCAAGGGCAGGTGTTCTATGTAGCCCCCACACAGGGTCAGGCACGGGATATTATGTGGAATCTCCTATTGGAGATAGGACAACCCGTGATAGAGAACTCCCATGTAAACAATATGCAAGTAAGACTTGTCAACGGCACAACTATCAGCTTGAAGGGCGCGGACAGACCTGAGACAATGCGCGGCGTAAGTCTCAAGTTTCTTGTCTTGGATGAATACGCAGACATGAAGCCCGATGTATGGGAGCTAATACTACGACCTGCGTTGACAGACTTGAAAGGCGATGCCTTATTTATCGGGACACCAATGGGTAGAAATCATTTCTATGAACTCTACAAGCAAGCC
>Ga0181403_1000132_pt1 | contig 17920 bp, 7 predicted proteins | sample 26SPOviralmetaG_FD_130132 | JGI IMG/M metagenome (GOLD analysis project Ga0181403, IMG submission 130132) | Marine viral communities from the oligotrophic San Pedro Time Series (SPOT) site, San Pedro Channel, CA, USA - 26 SPOT_SRF_2011-09-28 | ecosystem: Environmental > Aquatic > Marine > Strait...
AGACAAACATCTCTTGATTTTGACGATATGTTAGCTTCTATCTCTGGTGGTTTCGCTGGTGGTACTGCTTTTGGTTTATTTGAAAATTCAGAAGAAATGGCTTTAAATCTTGGGTTCTCAGGATTTAGAAGAGGTTCTTATGATTTCTATAAAACTGACTGGAAATACTTAAACGATGCTTCTACAAGAGGTGCTGTTGCTGTAAGTAATATTGAAGGTGTATTAATACCTGCTGGAACGTCAACTGTTTATGACCAACAATTAGGTACTAACATAAGAAGACCATTCTTACACGTTAGATATAGAGCTTCACAAACAGAAGACAGAAGATACAAAAACTGGATCACAGGATCTGCTGGTGGTGCTTACACTACTAACTTAGATGCTATGCAAGTTAACTGGTTATCTGAAAGATGTTTGGTTACTCAAGCTGCGAATAATTTCGTATTATTCCAAAACTAAGATTGCTTTAAAGTTTATCTCCGTCTTCGGGCGGAGATACTCTTTATTTTATTAATTATATTATATTATATCATGTCAAAAACAAAAGAAAATAAATCTCCTCAATGGGAGATTAAAGATAGAACATACTATCTTTTACAGGATTTAAGTCCTTTAACATATACTTTAGGCGCAAGAAACTCACGTAGATACCCACTAATGTGGTTTGATGAAAGCACAGGTACTCAAAGAGAAATAAGATACGCAACTAATCATAATTCATGCTTTGTTGATGAACAAAAAGGAGAAGTTATATTAGGTCATATTATTTTTGAAGAAGGTGTATTAACAGTTCCTAAAGCAAAACAAAATCTACAAAAATTACTTTCACTATTTCACCCTAAAAAAAATATTATATATAAAGAATTAGAACCAATGAAAGTAGCAGAAGATGAATTAGATCAGATAAACTTTGAAATAGACGCATTAAATCTTGCTAAAAACATAGAAATAGATCATGCTGAAGCTATATTAAGAGTTGAAAAAGGATCTAGAGTATCTGATATGAGTTCTAAAGAAATAAAAAGAGATTTACTTTTAATGGCTAAGAAAAACCCACAAGCTTTTTTAGCTATTGCAAATGATGAAAACGTAGGGCTTAGAAATACAGCTATTAAAGCTGTGGAACTAGGAATAATTAAACTGTCACAAGACCAACGAACATTCCATTGGGGATCTAACGACAGAAAATTAATGACCATTCCATTTGATGAAAACCCTTATTCAGCTATGGCTGCTTTCTTTAAAACTGATGAAGGTGTAGAAATCTTCAAAACAATAGAGAAAAAGTTACAATAATATGTGACTATAATTATAGTGAAGGGGGTCACTATTGTGGCCCTTAACACTATTAACTAAAATATTAAAATGGCAATAAACGTAAATACTGTATATCAAACCGTTTTATTAATACTAAATAAAGAACAGAGAGGTTATATGACACCTGTTGAGTTTAATAAAACAGGTGCTCAAGCTCAATTAGAAATATTTGAAACGTATTTCGATAGTTTAAATCAGCAAATACGTATTCCACAAACAGACACAGATTTTTCAGATAGAGTACTTAATCTTGATGAAAAAATTTCTTTATTTAAAGAGTTTGGAAACGCTACGTCAATATCTTCAAGTAACGTTTTTAATTTACCACAACAATTTTCCGGTTCAGGACAAATAGCAACAACTACTTTACCCGCAGCTACAGCTGGAGCAACAACAGCTTATGTTATACAGACAGCAACAGCTAGTCAAATAGCTAATGGGGTTGTAGAAATTTTTGCTAATGGTGTATTAGTGGCTGATAATTTATATCAAATATCTGGAACAACAATAAATTTCTTTTCACAACCTACTGTAGGTGAAACTTTAATTGTAAATATATATCCAAAAGAATTTTATAGACTTGGTGATTTGTTTTATGTAGCAGGTGCTTTACCTACTCAAGAACTAGAAAGAGTTGGTACTAAAGATTTATATCATTTATTATCATCTAATTTAACATCTCCAACTACAACTTATCCTATATATACATACAAGAATAATAAAATTACTGTATATCCAAATTCTATAACAAGTGGTATTACAGTATCATACATAAGAAAACCAATCGCACCTATATGGAACTTTACAACTGGTTCAAATAATCAATATGTTTTTAATGCTTCAACTTCTTTTAATTTTGAACTGCACCCAGCAGAACAAACGGAATTAATATTAAAAATATTATTATATGCTGGTGTTGTAATTAGAAGTCCTGAAATAGTACAAGTAGCGGCTCAACAAGTAGCTCAAGAAAATATTAATCAACAAAGATAATAAATTATGCCAAGACCTGATGGTGGTTTAATAACCGAAACTAATAGACAATATTACGCTGGAGCTCAGCAGTTTTATATATCATCTGCAGGTGCTGGTAAAACTTTTACTAGCACTTTTGATACTAACTTAATATTTGGTAGTTCAGATAACGCTAGCGCGCAATATGGTTTAAATAACTTTCATGTATTTACTAGTTCTAATGCTTTAACTTGGACTGAGTTAACACCTAATAATTCTAAAACAACAGCTATTAACGTAAATGCTAACGTTGCGGTAGGTAATCAAACTTTAACGATCACGGTAGCCAATGTTGATATTGTTGCTGGTATGCTAATACAGAACTCAGCTGGAACACAAACATATGGAACTGTAACTCAAGTTTTGTCTACAACAACATTTACATGTGCTGTAGCTATTCAAATACCTGCAAATGCACCATTAGTGTTTAAATTTGCAGAACCATATACAGAGGCTAATAATGTTATTACAATAAACTCTTATTTAGCAGCGGGTTCTTATTTAAAAATACAATTAACTGAATCAACTATAGAAAATAACTACGGTGATTATTCTTACACCAAACTAACTGATGTAATTGATAATTTTTTAATTGCATATGTTGGGGCTGGTAAGCTTATACCTAGCGTAAAAAGAACTGATGTTATATTTCATGCTAGACGTGGTTTGCAAGAATTTAGTTACGATACGTTACGAAGTATTAAATCACAAGAGCTTACAGTAAACAATGCTCTTAATGTTATTTTACCTCAAGACTACGTTAATTATGTTAGATTTTCTTGGATAGATAAAATGGGTGTGCAACACACTATATATCCAGCTAACGAATTAACCACAAACCCTTATGCTAATCCTGTACAAGATGACTCTGGTACTCCTACGCAAGATAACTTTGATTCTAATTTACAAGGTACTTCACAAACCGAAGAAGCTTGGTCTAAAAGTGATCCAAGAAATATAAGCGGAGCTTACACAGAAGAGTATAGTGAAGCTAATATATATTGGCAAGGATATTATAACGGTGCTTTAGGTCAAAGATATGGACTAGAACCTGTTACAAGTCAAAAAAACGGTTGGTTCACAATAAACGATAGAGAAGGCAAAATATCTTTTAGTAGTGATTTAAAAGGTAAATTAATAGTATTAGAATACATATCAGATGGTAATGCTTATGATATAGATGTTAAGATACCTAAACTATCTGAAGAAGCTTTATATGCTTATATAATGCACGCTATATTATCTACATCGGCTAATGTTCAAGAATATGTTGTTCGTAGATTTAAAAAAGAAGCTAGTGCTAAATTAAGAAATGCTAAAATAAGATTATCTAACATTAAACTTGATCAAATAATTCAAGTTATGAGAGGTCAATCTAAATGGATTAAAAACTAAACATGGCTGAAATTAAAAATAGTTTTCTAAGATCCAAGATGAATAAAGACTTGGATGATAGACTTATTCCTAACGGTGAATATAGAGATGCGCAGAACATATCTGTAGGTAAATCTGAAGCTGATGATATAGGTGCTTTAGAAACTGTTTTAGGAAATACTTTAGCTAATGATTTTGGTTTAAATGGTTTAGATATAATAGGTTATGAAAGTATAAGTAATAAAAATATTATTATTGTTTTTTTAACTGATAATACTAATCATTATATATATAGCTACACGCCTAATACTACACCTACGCTTTTAGTAACAGGATCATTTTTAAATTTTTCTATATCTAGTCCTATAACAGGAATTAGCGTTATAGAAAGTCTTTTGTTTTGGACTGATAATAGAAATCAGCCTAGAAAAATAAATTTAGATTTAGCATCTAATGGCACTTATTATACTGAAGAAAATCACATATCTGTAGCTAAGTATAATCCATACCAACCTATAGGTTTATTACAAAAAGTTACAACACCAACAACAACAAATTCTTCAACAGCTACTTTACTTATAGCAGACACAACAGGTATACAAAAAGGTATGTTAGCTGTACAATATAATAATGCTAATTTTGGAGCTGAAGATTATTTTTATGTTACAACTGTAAATACTAACACTTCTGTTGTTTTAAACGCTGCGCCAGCTACTGTTAATGCTGGTGATATTACTTTTTTAGCAACAACAATGACTGGTGAAAATATTACATTTGATTTTAATCAAGGTAATGATTGGCCTGGAGATCCTGATTATTTAGAAAGTAAATTTATTAGATTAAGTTATAGGTTTGAGTTTGATGATGGTGAATATTCTTTAATGGCACCTTTTACTCAAATATGTTTTATACCTAAACAAAAAGGTTATTTTTTAGAAAACAATGAAGATGAAGCATATAGAAGCACTATATTAGAATTTATGGAAAATGGAGTGCAAAATATAGATTTATTAATTCCTTTTCCAGATGTTTTAAATAAAGTTCAACCAAGTAACAATGCTTCTTATAAAATAAAATCTATAGATATACTTTACAAAGAGTCCGATCAAAACGTAGTTAAAGTAATTGATTCAATAGATTACAATGAGCCATTTTTAAACAACAGTGCTGATACGTGGACTTCTGTAGCTAATAGTAATATTTTAACATATAACTATCAATCAAGAAAACCTTTTAGAACTCTACCAACAAACCAAACCATTAGGGTTTACGACAAGGTTCCTGTTAAAGCTTTAGCTCAAGAAACAGCTGGAAATAGAGTTATATATGGTAATTTTAAAGATAAATATACTTCTCCAGAGTTTTTAGATTACATAGTAGGTGTTGGACCAAAGTCTTTAGTAAAAAATTATAATAACTGGGCAGAGTATCCTAATCACTCTGTTAAACAAAATAGAAATTATCAAGTTGGTTTTGTTTTAGCAGATAAGTTTGGAAGACAATCAGATGTGATATTATCTGGAATAAAATTAACCTCCACAACAGCTGGCGACGGAACGGTTTATGGTGGTGATACAATATACAATGCTTTTAATTCAGCAGTAAGCAATTTAAACAATTGGTTTGGAGATGCTTTAAAAATAGATATAAAACAACCTATAACAGTAAGTGAAAACGACACAGCTGGAACACCAGGTTTATATGCAAACACCGGAACAGGTTATAATACTTTTAATGCTAATAGTTTAAAACAACCTACTATAAACGGAAATACATATACTTTTACTTTAGCAACAGGTCAAATTGAAATACCAACAGTAAATTCTTTTTTAGAAGGTGAGTTTACAGATTATGTAAAAGTTACAAATGTAAACAATTCAAGTGCACCTGATTATATAATTACAACCGATGGTCAAGCAAGTTCTATTTACTTACAACAATCACCTAGTAATCCTGATGTAAAATATAAATATAGTATAAACTACAAAGGCTGGTACTCTTACAAAATAGTTGTAAAACAGCAGGAGCAAGATTACTATAACGCTTATTTACCTGGTATATTAAGAGGTTATCCAACTCATAGTGGTGGTGGAACAAATCCTTTTCCAACTAATGAAGATAATTTTACTGGTCATATAGTTTTATTAAATGATAATATAAATAAAATACCTAGAGATTTATCTCAAGTAGGTCCAGATCAAAAACAATATAAAAGTTCTGTACAATTATCTTTAAGAGTTACGAATAAGCTTATTGGAGGTTCTTCACTAAACAATGTACAGTATTTTCCAGGCATTTTAACAGATACAGCATCTACAATAGCCACCAATTCTAACGATTTAAACATGGCTTATGCTGATTTAGACGCTAGAGGGCATGATAATATTTACCAAACATCAACAAACCCTAGTATTGCTAGAATTACTTTTTCCAACAATTATACTATTATACCAGGTGTTTTAGATGATAGTAATCAAAATGCTAACATGCAGCCATATTTAGCAATATATGAAACAGAACCTCAAGACTCTTTGTTAGATATATTTTGGGAAACACCAACTGTAGGTTTAATATCTACATTAAATGATGCTATAAAATCTGATTATGAAGGCGCTGTTGGTTGGTCAACTTACAGCTCTAGTGCTTTTACAGAGGCTATGAGTGGTAATTTTTTAACAGGTTTATCACCTGTTGATCAATCTGGTAGTAATCTTATAAACACAGAGTCTTCTACTATAACTGTTCTTGATAATAATGGAACAGATGTTTCTAGTCAGTTTAGTATTACTAGAACAGGTGCTGGTACTTTAGTTGATCCACACTTATATAACTTTGCTAAAGTTGGTGATAATTTTGTTTACAACTATGATGCGGATATAAGATCTTACACTATATCAATGGTTATAACAAATAACGCACCATCTACACCCGTGGTGTCATCTACATTAAACATACAAGTTAGTTTACAAAACTCTCAACCTATTATTAACGGTGGTAATTCTTTACCAACAGTAAATAATATTAATCAGAATTTTGAAGGAACTATAGCGACAATAACAGGTGATAATGGAGCTGTTAACTCTACTTTAAAGTTACAACAATTAAAATGGAGTATTTCAAACGTTAGTCCTACTATTTATAATGGTGTTTTTTCTATAAATGAAACAACAGGAGTTATAACTAAAACAGGTACAGGAACAAATCCTGGCACATGTACATTAACTATAAAACTAGAAGATGCTTATAATGGTTCTGCTTTAGCTAGTGGTTCTTTAAACCAAACAGCAACTCAACAGATTGGTATTGTTTCAGCAGTTATAGGTTTTCCATTTAACGCATCGCCTCCAAGTTTATTTAATGCATCTTGTAATATTAATGGTTCACAAAACCCTCAATGTGGTTCTAATTTATATTATAACAATACAACAAATAGTGGCACACCACAAGTTGGTGATGTCATAAGACAAGGGCCGAATGGATCTAGTTCACCTTTAGCAGCTGCAGGAGTATATTCTTACAACTGTGGTCAAACAGGTTTAGGTAATAGAAGAATTTTTAGAATTAACACTAACACGGGAGTTATAGATAGTGTAAGTACATGTTAAAATAAGTGATAATAAAATTATGGCAATAATAGAAGTAAAATATTTTAATACTTTCTTAATTAAAAAAATTAAAGATATTGTTACTGCTAGTCCACAACCAACAGCACCTTATGCTAATGTACCTGGAGGCTATACGCCAGTTGCTGCAGATGATTGGTATGTAGAAGAGTCTAGAATCAGAGGAGGTTATAATAACACAACAGTTGATTTTGGTGTTAAAGCTTATTTAGATGAAGAAAACACCAAGCAACAACATAGGTTTAATACTTTAATATACTCAGGTATATTTAACTCAAGAACAGGTGTAAACAACACTAATCAGTTTTCTGTAGGCGAAGATATAACTAGATCTACAGACCCAGCAAATGGTTCAATACAAAAGCTTTATGCAGAAGATACTAATCTAATTATATTCCAAGAAGATAAAGTTAGTAGAGCTTTAATAGATAAAGATGCTATATATTCAGCTGAAGGTAATGGAGCTGTAACTTCTAGTAATTTAGTTATAGGCCAAATAATAGCTTATGCAGGTGAATACGGTATTTCTACAGATCCATTTAGTTTTGCTGTATATGGTTATAGAAAATATTTTACAGATAGAAAAAAAGGATGTGTTTTGAGATTATCTGCTGATGGTATTACAGAAATATCATCTTATGGTATGCATGACTTTTTTAGAGATGAATTAGCTAGTGCTGATAAAATAATTGGCGGATGGGATATTCATAATAAAAACTATATACTATCGGTGCAAAGCCCTCGTAAAACAGGACAAGTGGCACAGAACGGTCAAAACGCAGCGCCTGTAAGTAACAACGTTACAGTAACATTAAATGCAAGTATTGGCCCTATTGCACCAGGTGATAATATATATAGCTATACACCATCAGGTCAAGTAACAGGACAGTTTTATGGTACTATAGTTTCAGTTATACAAACTTCTAATCCTGCTTCGTTTGTTGCTAATATACAAGTACAAATACCTGCTTTGCAAACTATAATATGTTGGACAGAGCCTTTTAAAACAGTTGCTTTTGACGAAAGTGTTTTAGGTTGGACAAGTTTCTTTGATTATAAACCTGATTTTTTAGTTAGTTTACAAAACAATTTTTATAGTTTAAAATCAAACTATGGCCTTTGGTTACATAATTCTGGTAACTATGGAAAATTTTATAATATTACAAATGATTCAAATGTTACAGTAATATTAAACAAAGAACCTTCGCTTGTTAAGAATTTTAAAACAATAAACTACGAAGGCAGTGATGGTTGGCAGCTAGAAAGCATGACGGCTAGTTCTGGTGACATTTCTGTGCCAATAGGTAAGTATGCATTACAAACTACTTTAAGCTCCTTAGAATCAGATTTATTTGTGAACAATTTTAAAAGAAAAGAAAATAAGTTTTTTGCAAACTTAATAAATAATTCACCTGCAGCAGGAGGTGAAGTACTTTGGGGACCATCATCTACAGGATTAAAAGGTTTCTTTACAGAAGCTAAAATAAAACTTATTAACAGTGACTACCCAACAACTAAAAAAGAATTATTTGCAGTATCATCTGATATTGTAGAATCATCATACTAAATAATATGGAAGAATTTTTAAATATAATATACGATTGGCTTTTTTATAGAGATCCAAATATGGTATACGCTGAACCGCTTACTGCTGGCGCGATTGCCGCTATTGGAGGTACTTTAATTTCTGGTCTTGGAGCTTTGTTTGGTGGTGGTAGAAAAAAACGTGAAGCTTATAGAGCTAGAGTAGAGCGTGATAGATTAAAAGGAGAACTTAGTGTTTTAGAAAAAAACAGACAAGCTATAATAAATCCTTACGCAGGAGTAACAGATATTTCTAGTATGGCAAAAGACTTAAGCGGTATGGTTTCCAATCCTTATGCTAACTTAGGTGTGGCTACTCAAGCGGCAGACATGCAGATTGAAGAAGCGGATATAGCTTTGGCAAATACATTAGATACGTTAAGAGCTACTGGAGCTAGTGCTGGTGGCGCAACTGCTTTAGCACAAGCTGCATTACAAAGTAAAAAAGGTGTTAGTGCAAATATAGAACAACAAGAGGCTGCTAACGAAAAATTAAGAGCTCAAGGTCAATCTCAACTAGAGCAGTTAAAAATGCAAGAAGCTCAAAGAGTTCAAGGCATACAAATGACTGAAGCACAAAGATTACAACAAGCTGATATTGCCGGTAAACAATTTGTATTTAGTCAAAAAGAAAGAAGAGAAATGGAACAATTAGATAGAAAACAAGCTCAAATAACGGGTCAAGCTCAAGCAGCTGTTGCTGCATCACAAGGTGCATCAGCAATGTATTCAGCTGGTCTTTCTTCTATCGGTAATATAGCTGCGGCCTACGCAGGAAACAACCCTTAATATGTCATATAGAAATCCACAAACAGTAATCGATACAGAATCTGCGAAATATTACGCGCAAGCTATTTCTAGCATAGGGCAAAGCACGGTTAAAGCGTTGAACACAAGATTTGCTAGAGCTCAAGCTACTAAAAAAGCTAATTTAAAAAGCCAAGCTGATCGTGTTAAATTTAGTTCAGATTACTTAAAAGATGTAAATAAATCTTTAAAAGATTTTAATATAACACCTCAGTTTAGAAAATTATTAGATAGTGAAATAAACAAAGCTGCAGAACTAAGACAGCAGCTTGCTAATATTAATTTAACAGGAGATGATCGTTTAAAAAAACAAAATGAACTTAATGCTTTAGAAACATTTTTTGATGTAGGTTTGCCTAATGCTTTAGAAAATTTAAATGGTCAAAGAGAAGAAATATCTGCAAAACAAGTTGATATGGGTCAAGAAGGAGGTTTATCAGCGTCAGCTACTAATCCTCAAGTTTTAAATGATATAGATGACACTTTTAGTGGTAGCCCAAAAGCTGATTATGATTTTAATATAATAAGAGATAGTTCAGGTGCTTTAAATGTTTCAATGACTTTTTTAAATAAACCATCTACAAGAACTCAAGACGGTAGAGAATTACCATATAGAGGTAGAGTTGAAAGTGTTTTAAGTAAAGGTAAAGACAATAAGATTTTAGATTTAGCTGAAAAAAATAAAAGAACTTACAATCTTAATAGTGATTTTACACCACAAAGCTTAGTAATGAATCCTGTTATAAACAAAGGTGTTAGTGAAAATTTAGAAAATGAAAAAATAACATTAAACGGAGCTATAGATCTTAATTCTAAAGTTGTAAAAGGAATGCTTGATGGGACAAGTGTTATAAAATCTGTTGATAAAAATAATGTTATAAAAGAATATGAAGTTGATAATTTAGATATTACTAAGTTTAAAAATACAATGTTACCTGGTTTAAAAGCTCAAATAACTGGTGTTGTAAAACAAGGAAGAGCTTCTAGTGGAGACTTAGGTTCTGGTTTAATAAGTATGCAAAGTTGGGTTGATGATGTTTTAGGTATAGATATAGATCTTGAACCATCTGCTGAAACAGATCACGGGTTAACACCAGAATCATTTGCAAAACTTACAGATGCTATACTAGATAAAAAACATAAAGAACTACAGGATACTATGCCTAGATTAAGAGAGGTTGGTGTAGAAGAAGAAGATGATAGAACTGCTGATGAAAAAAATGAAGCAAGAAGAAAAGCTAATTTAAGTAAAGAAATAGATTTATTAGGTAAAAAATTAGAAGAAAAAGTTATACCTACATTTACATCTTTAGATGATCCTAACACTACTAAATTAATTACTTATATTGAAAGTTTAGATGGTATAAAGTCTGTTGATTTTAAACAAGAGGTAGCTAAAGGTGATAAAGCTTCTTTCAAAGTTGTAGGTAATTTAGGTAAATCAGTAACAATAGACACGGGTATGAGTCAAGCTCAAATAAAGAAAGCTATATTAAAAGCTGCTGGCGCAAAAGATAAACAAGTGGATGTTTTTGATTTTACTAAAACAGATGATAAAATGATTGTAGGTAGTAACATTATTGATGTTCCTAATGAATTTGATATTTTTAAAAGAGAATAATATATTATGATAGACATTAAAGATCCTAAAATATATACTTTTAAAGTTGGAGAAGATATATATGATGTTCCTGAAGATCAATTGGAAAACTTTAAATTAAAAGTTCCTAATGCTCAAGAGGTAAAGACAAACGGTGTTGCGGAGACGGATGCGTCTGTAACACCAGAACTAAGTATGGCATCCACATCGGATCCTGGTTCTTCGGTCTCTACAGATTCTAAAACAAAATCTGAAAAAATGACAGCTAAGTTTAATCCTAAAGGTTTAAACTATACTGATTTAAAATTAGAAACAGATAGAAAATACAAAACTAAAAGTTCTACACCATCTGGTTTATTAGGAGAGTTGAGAAGGCTTAGAAATTTAGATGAAGCTGAAAGATATGAAGATGAAATTTTAAACGCTACAGCTAATATACCTAAAGAACAGTATACAAAAGAATTAGCTAATGCTTATTTTGATTTAGACAACATACCTAAAGGTAGAAGAGGAGGTAGAGATGAAGACTTTAGGGTTTTTCCTGGTCAAAGTATTGAAGAGTATTTAGGTCCTGAAAAATTTTCTCAATATAAAAGCTATAATGAAACTGGAGAGTTAATAGGTTATAATGATGAAAACCAACAGCAATTAGACGAATTACAACAACAAACTGAAATAGTTACTAAAAACAAAGTTCAACAACAATTATTACGAGATGTTCCTACAGATGTTAAAAATAAAATGACATTGTTTGGAGAAGGTGAAAAGTTTAAAACACAAGAAGATCAGAATAAATACATTAATTCTACTATAAAATACGTACAAAACGAAGACAATAGAATAAAACAATTAGAGGTTGAATATCAAATTGAAACTAAAAAATACGAAGACGCTTTTAATAATATACAAGCTGGTGTAACTAATATACTTCAAAACTCTCCTGACGGAGATGTTAACCTAGCGTCGGTAGAACAACAACAAGCTTATAATGAATTAATAGAAAAAAACAATAATTTAGTAGAAGAGTATACTTTACAAAGTTTTGATCAAAAATATTCACAATTAATAAAAGCTAACAATAAAAACAATTTACTAAAACAAGACTTTCAAAAAAATTATGAAAATATTGTTGATTCAAATATATTAGAGCAAAATCTAAGTCTAGATTATACATTAGGAGCAAGAACAGCTATGGCTATGGAAGAGTTTTTTGTTCAAGGTACTGTTAATTTTGGTTCTTTAGCTGCTCAAGGTTATTTAAAAACTATACAAAAAATATCTTTAGATGATACCGAAGCTGTAGATCAAATGCTAAACGTTATTAAGCAAAATACAGTTGATTACAATAGACGTATTGCTGAAAAAAGAGAAACAACCATACCACAAAACATTACTTTAGATGATATAGGAAATAATAAAGTAGGTTTTTTTGATTGGTTTTCTGAATCGTTCGCAAACAATTCACCTTCTATAGCTACTGCGTTTATACCTGGAGGTTTAGCGGCTAGAGGAGCTTTAGGTGTTGCTAGAGCTAAAGCTTTGGTACAAACAATGAAAACCTCTAACGTTGCTAGTAAGTCTATAGCTAATTTATATGGGCAACAGTTTATAAAACAAGCTTTAAACAAACAAAAGTATTTTAATACTTTAGGCATGAGAACTGCTCAAGGTATATTTTTTACAGGAGAAACTGGTGGTAAATTTGGAGAAATAGAATTAACAGAAAGTAGTGCCAAAAAACAGTTGCCTAAATTAAAAGAACAGCTTTCTATAACTACAGACAACAATAGACAAGAAGAACTCAAAACAGAAATAGAAGAATTAGAAAGAGTTAGTAGCTATAGTTTTACTCAAAAAGCTTTTACATCTTATGGGTATGGGACTGTTGCTACAGTTGCAGAAACTTTAGGTACGTTGCCTTATTTAACAGGAGCTAGAAGTCTTGTTAAAAAAATGGGTGAACAAGAGTTTAAAAAAGAATTTTATAATACTCCTTTTAATTTTGGAATAAATGTTACAAAAAAAACATTGTCTGGATTATCACCTATAGTGACAAAAGCAATGCCTGTAGAAATATTAGAAGAAACTTTAACACAAGTTGGTCATAATGCTTTGGACGTTGTTGTGTTGGGTGAAAACAAGAGTTTAATTGAAGGTGTTGATAAAGAATTTTTTGCTAATACAGCTATAACTACTTTAGGTATATTTGCTCCTAAAGCTGGTGGTAATATTAATAATATTTTAAAAAATGAGTTTAGAATAAAAAGCGAAGTTGATTCTAATCAAGATTTTGTTAAAGAATTAATAAGCTTAGAAGAAAGTATAAAAAGCGGTAAACTAAAAGGTAAAGAGCTTGTTGAAGCTAGAAAACAAAAATTATCTATTTTAGAAAGTTTAGCTATCAACGATGTTATGTCTATGCAAAAACTTGCTGCTCTTACGGAAGAAGAAATCTTAGAAGCTGCTGATTTAACAAGACAGTTAAGAGAAATAGGTAAAGCATCTTATAACTTAGGCACTACTGGAGATTTATCTGAAGCTGGTAAAAAAGCAAAACAAAACTTAATAGATCAATATAAATCAGTTGACAAAAAAAGAAGCCAAATATTGAATACTAGCAAAATGAGAGCTAGAAATACAATGAATGAAGTTATGGAAACTTACGGCGATGTAGTTACAAACCCTGATTTACAATATGATTTTGGTTTATACAACATGTACACTGATGTAGCTATGACGTTGATGCCTAAAGATGGTGAGTATATTGTAATAGAAGACGTTACCAATATAGATGAGCAGTTAGCTCAGTTTAATCCTGAAGTTGTAAAACAAATAAAGGCTAGATTTGAAGCTGGCGCTAATGCAGCTAAAATAGGTAATAATATTATAATAAATGATACGGCTATAAAACAAAAAATAGCCTTTTCTTTAACTTCAGCAGATGGTAGATATTCGGCTGTTGCACCATTAGAAGAACTTTTTCATATATATAATAAAAACAATAATGTTGTAAATGAGCAAGGAGAACTAAGCGAAGAGGCTGCGCAAGCTGTAGATGAAGCAATAAAAATTTTAAACAACAAAAAAGAATTAGGTGATATAAGCGAAAAAGATTATAATACTTTAATACAAAGATTTGAACTTTATAAACAAGGTGGTAGAGGAAAAGTAATTAAGCAAGATGGCACAAGAGGAAAAGCAAAGGTTGATGCTGAGGAAATTATCGCTCAAATAAACAACGCTGTTGCTTTAGGTGTTTTAAACATACAGGATATAAGCTCTATGCCTGGTTTAAAAGGATTTATTAATAATCTTTCAGGCGGATTATTTGGTGATGCTAGTTGGATGTTTAGATTAAAAGATGGTGAAGACGTATTTAGATTTATAAAAAATTATCAAAACACTATACAACAAGGTAAACCTATTGATACAGCGCCTGAAGATGAAGAAATTAAACTATCACTAACAGGTTTTGGAGCTGAAATTGATGCTTTTAAACCTACTGAAGGTCAAACATTAGAACAATATAAACAAGATCCTAATTATTTTAAAGCATATGAAGCTATAGGTAAAAATAATGAGGCTTTAAATACCTTTATATTGAAAACAGGTAGACAATATGGTATTGAAAGTAATTTAGATGTACAAGCTATAAAAGATAATTTACAATTAAGATTTATAAAAAACTACGATCCGTCTAAAAACCCTAGTTTATTTGGTTGGATGACAAGCGGTAAAACAAGTCCTATTAGAGGAGCTGTGTTAGATCAAATAAAAGCAGTTGGCCAAACGCCTACACTAGGTGCTAAATCTTTTGATGTAGCTCAAGGTGAAGTTGGAGCTGCTCCTGTGTTGGCAGCTGAAGAAGTTTCTATAGCAGAAACTGTTGAAGCACCAAGATCACAAATAAAACAAGAGGCACCACAGTTAATAGATCAAACAGTAGAAGATGATGTTGAAACCGCTGTTTTAGAAATAGCTGAAGGTGTTTATCCAGATGTTGAAAGTAAAGAATTTTTACCTTTTATTAAAGAGGTTATAGATGGTAAATTAACAAACAAGTTTAAAAACAAGTTTGGTACAAGAGAACAATATGATAATTTTATAAATAAACTTGCTCCAGCATTAAAAAGAGTTATGCCAGCTTCTTTCTTTGTAAAACTTGAATCAACTTTGAAGCCAGAACAAAGACAGTTTACTACACCTCCTGTTAGATTAACAACACAAGCTGACATCGATAAAGCAAGAGATAACGAGCAAATTAATTATTTAGAAAATGATGCGCAAGGTGTTAATCTATATAAACTTAAAAAGTTTACGCCTAAAGAATTAGCTAGTTTTATAAATCCACCAGCTATAAACCCTAGAACAGGTAAAAAAAGTGGATTAAAAGGTACTAGAAAAACTTCTGTAGCCGCATCAGTAGCTATACAAAGTGCTTTTGATATGATACCATCTATATTTAAAGGTAAAGTATCTGAATTTGAATTAGCTAAAATTAGTGAAAAAATACAAAGAGATCCTAGGATTAAGTTTAGTAAAGGATTAGAAAAGTCTATACAAGAATTATTTAAGCTTTCTAATAACACTCCAGGTTTTAATTTAGATTTAGCAGGTGCTAATAAACTTAACACTTTATTAAAAAGTAAAAAGCTAAATGAAACCTTAGATCTTAAAAAATTAATACGTACTCCAGAAGGAAGAAAAGAAATAGTTAAAACATTTAAATGGGTTATGGCAAACTTAGGTCCTAGAGACATGTGGTTTGGCAAACGAGGTAAAAACAAATTTACTACAAGTGGAAGTGATTATGGCGTTAAAGGCGTTGATCCCGAGGGAAGAAAAGCTTTACAAACATTAAGAGATGAAATAAATGCTTTAGGAAAAGAAGCTTCTGGGTTTAAATTTGGTAAACCTATTGATGGTGTTACTGATTATAGTGTTTCTAGTTATTCTACTTTATTAGGTAATAATAAAAACGCTAACGCTAAAAATAAAAATGGAGATATTGCTAAGTTTAATACAAAAGTTAGGCTTATACACGAGGGTATGTGGACTAGAATATACGATCTTATAGGTGATAACAAAAAAAATGCACCAATAATAGGTTCTTATTTGAAACTAGTAGCTAATCACACAGGGCATTGGCATAAGATGGGCGCGGAAATAGTTGGTTGGTCAACAAAACCTAAAGGTATAGGAAAAACTTTATATGAGTATGAACATGCTATGCCTGCAACAGCTGCTTATTTATATTTAATGGATGTAGCTTTAAATCAAACTGATTTTAAACCAGCGTATAACGCTGTAATGGATAACTACAAGCTTATAGCACTAGACAAGGCTGAAAATGCTAAACTAGGTAAAGCTGGATTAGGAAGAGGTATGCCAGAAGGTTGGATGTTAGGAGATAATTACTGGTGGCAAAGATATTTTAACGAAAAAATGGCTACAATAGAAGGTGGTATTAACCCTGCTTCTATAATATTTACTAATGGTAGAACTTTTGAAGATCAGTTACAAATAGATTCAGCTGGTCAATTATCAAAACCTGCTATTATAAAAGCACGAAAAGAAGCTAAAAATAAAATTAATATTCCACTTTTAAAACCTACTAGAATTAAGTTTGCTAAATCTGATACTAATCAAAATGTTTTAAATGAAATGCAGCGTTTAGACACTGAAGCTCAAGATGCTAGAATTAAATATAGCAAAGGATTAGATTTAAATGAGCAATTTAATGTTATAATAGAAAAAGCTACAGGTATAGGTAGAGAAAAAAGATATGGCCAAACTAAAGCTAGAGCTGTAGGTGCAGATAAAGGTAGGTTTAATTTACTAGGTATACCACCATCTGCTCAAGATTTTGTAGGTTTAACTAGATATTTTGCCGGTAAAGGTAAACAAGGTGATAAAACTATAGCTTGGGTAAAAGAAAACTTTTTAGATCCATTTGCTAGAGCTAATATAGATATATCAAATGCTAGAGTTGCGTTAGCTAATGACTTTAAAGCTTTAAAAAAGCTATTAGGTGTTAGTCCTAAAGATTTAAACAAAAAAATAACTGGTGAACCTTATACCGTAGGTAATGCTGTTAGAGTTTATACGTGGGGATTACAAGGTATAACTATTCCAGGCTTATCTAAAGCTGATCAAAAAATATTAGAAGATTATGTTCTTGCTGATGAAAATTTACAATTATTTGCTAATGAACTTATAGCTATAAACAAAGACAATGGCTATCCTAAACCTACTGATGGTTGGTTAGCTGGTACTATTACAACAGATTTACTATCAGGTTTAAATACTGTTGTTAGAGCTAAGTATTTAAAACAATGGCAAAACAATGTTGATGAAGTATTTAACGAAACTAATATGAATAAGCTTGAAGCAGCTTATGGCAAAGGTTATAGAGATGCTTTAGAAAACATGCTCGGTCGTATGAAGACTGGTAGTAATAGAGGTTTTAAAGGTGATACATTAACTGGTAGATTTATTGATTGGATTAATAATTCTGTTGGAGCTATTATGTTCTTTAACATGAGATCTGCTGTGTTACAAACTATATCAGCTGTTAACTTTGTGAACTGGTCTGATA
>Ga0181403_1000136_pt1 | contig 17741 bp, 5 predicted proteins | sample 26SPOviralmetaG_FD_130132 | JGI IMG/M metagenome (GOLD analysis project Ga0181403, IMG submission 130132) | Marine viral communities from the oligotrophic San Pedro Time Series (SPOT) site, San Pedro Channel, CA, USA - 26 SPOT_SRF_2011-09-28 | ecosystem: Environmental > Aquatic > Marine > Strait...
AACTACTTAAGAGGTGGCTCAACAACAGGACAAAACTTAGGAGGAGCAGGAGGTTCGTTCCCAGGCGGAGCTATGGGTAGAAGAGGCTATGCTAATGGTGGAGACGGAATAATGGTAGGAGAAAGAGGACCAGAAATTATTACTCCAGCAGCTCCAGTAGATATTACACCAAATTTTGCATTGGGTGGAGCAGGTTCAAATGTTAACTTTACAATCAACGCAGTAGATGCAGCAGGTGTTGAAGATGTTCTTATGAACCAAAGAGGAAATATTATAAGAATGATTAGAGAAGCTGCCAATGAAAACGGAACTATGTTCCTAGAAGAAATCGATACACAAGCATACGGGAGTAGCAGCTAATGGCCTTTAGTAACTTTACAGATAGATTACCTGATCCAAATTGGACAATACATGACTCGGGAGAAGGACATGCAAGCAATTACACTGCAGGGCCAGGCTTTGCTTCAGTAGATTTTGCCAGTGAGCAACCAGTTTCTATATCAAGAACAAACAGTGGAAGAGTGATGTCTCGAGCTATAGTAGGGCAAAGGTGGAAAATAAAAATATCCTACAATCCAATGACTCGTGCACAGTTCGAGCCCGTGTACAATTTTTTATTAGAAAAGCGTGGTAGATTAAAACCTTTTTTCATAACTTTGCCTCAGCATACTCCAAGAAGTGCAACTTCTTCAACATACACAGTTCAATCAAATTTAACTGCTGGTACAGATAATATTTTATGTACTGTAAGTAGTGATACAAATGCAAACTTAAAACCAGGAGACATGATTACAATTGCTGATTCTGGCAACTCTAATCATAAGAAAGCCTATCAGATAGTAAGAGTAAACGACAGTACCAATAAGTTGAGTTCTGATTCTGCACTTAATACTACTACTGAAAGAAGACTTTACATAGTACCTCCTTTAGCAAAAGCAGTAAATAGTAGTGCAACTTTATCTTACACAACACCTTTAATTAGAGTCGTACAAACAGCAGATGTACAAGAATATAGTATAGGAACTAACAATCTATACCAATTTAGTTTAAACCTTGAGGAAGCACAAGTATAATGTCAAAAAGAAATATCCCAACAGCAATAGAAAAGCTGCTCGTTTCGAATGAGCCGTTTGAATACGCACACCTAGTAAAATATGAAAGACCCTTTGATCCCAAAGATGGCGAGTTTCGTAATAATGAGAAACGTTATGTTTACTTAACTGATGGTGCAAGAGATGTTGATTATCATGGAATTACTTATGTAGCTAATAGACTTGTAACTGTCGGTGGATACTCAGAAACAACAGAAGCACGTGCAACTAATATGAGTTTGACTCTTTCTGGAGAGCCTATAGGACTAACATATAATGTAACAGCTGCTTTGACTTCTTCTGGTTCTGTAGGAACTTTAACAGGAGATGCAAATACAAATGTAGACGGTCATGTTATCGATTTTGTAGACGCAGGGTTTATAGAAGGCGACGCAGTAAAAGTACAAAAAGCTAATGGTACTGCTTTCTCAGATGGAGATACTTCTAAAGTTTTTGTTATAAAAGCTTTTTCTAATGAAAATAAAACATTTACTTTTGAAAGAACAGGGTCTGACTCAGATGATAGTGCATTTATTACACTATCTAACACAAATTTAAAACTAACTTTAGACTCCGCAGAAGTAAAGGGACCTTTACTAGATAGTGGAGGAGCGACCCCTAGTTTCTTAAACAGAGAAGTATTTATATATAAAGTATTTTTTGATGCTAATGACCCCTCTTCTTTTGTAGGCGGAGGAAGTGAAGCAACAGATAGAGTACTAGTATTTAAGGGTATAATTTCTGCTACTAACATTCAAGAAGCGCCCACGTCTTCAAAAGTTCAATGGAACCTAACAAGTCATTGGGGAGACTTTGAACAAGTCTCAGGAAGGATTACAACAGATGAAATTCATAGAGCCTTAGATGCTACAGGAAAAGCAAATGAAAAGGCAACTATTAGACCCGAGTATTCAAGAGATTTAGGATTTTTACATGCAGAAACTTCTTTAAATACTATAGCTACGTATCAAACTTCTGAAACACGGTATAAGTATAAAGCCAAAAAGAAGTGGTTTAAGACAAAAATAAAAGAACAACCTTACGAACATATTTCAGATCATGATGTAGACTTAAGTGTCTTTCTATCGGGTAAGTATTTGCCTGTTCTTTATGGGGTAAATAGAGTCCCAGGTGTGCCTATATTTGCAGACACTTCTAATGATAATGCAAAAGAAGTTTATGTAGCTTACGCTATTTCAGAAGGAGAAAATCATGGACTTTATAATTTATATATTGACGGTGCTCCGTTAATTTGTGTAGATAAAGCTGATTCTGACTTAAGAAGTACTGAAGCAGCAGACTCAGACTCTCAAGCATTACAATGTTATGGAAGAATGGATCAGGGCGCTACTTTGGGCGGTCAGCATAATAGTGGTACTACTACTACTATGGACGACTGCGAGGATATTTTAGAAGGCAACAGTGTCAATACAGTCTCAGAAAGAGCATGGGAAGCTTATGCAGTATGTGTAGAAAATACTTATGAGTCCATTACAGAGCCTACAAATGCAATTGTAGCAGACGATAATGCTTTAGGCCTACAACATAATGAATATGCACAAATATCTCATCCTTATGATATGAGACTAGGTTTTCACACTGGAAGAGCGGCACAAGCAGCAGATAATATGCTTGTTACTAAAGCTGCGAATAATGGATTTAAAAGGCAAAATGATTATTATAGCGGAAACGAAAGATATTGGGGACCCGATCATAGATTATTAGATACTTCTTATGCAGTTATAAAATTTTCAATTGATGCTGACACTACCACCGTTCCAGAAGTAGAGTACGTAGTAAAAGGGAAAGTCCTTGAAAACTACAACTATGATGGAACTTTTGTACACGATGCAGTATTAGGAGGATTAGACAATCATGAAGAATTTAAAGAAGGAGACTCAGTAACTGTAGAAGCTTCTTTAGATGGAAGCACTTGGTCAACTATTAGCGGCTCTTATAGAATATTAGATAAATATAACTTTGAAACAGCAAGAGGAACTTCTCATTATAGATTTAGACTCAGTACTGTACCTGACCTAACCTATGTAAATGGAGTACCTACTTTTAAGTGGGTAAGATTAAAGTCTGGATCTCATTACTGGCACATGCTCACATATAACAACAATATAGTTGATGCAGCAGCTTGGAGCAGTGTATCAAGTGCTAATACAATTTCAGCTTCTTCTGTCGCAGTTGTAAACAATAAATTAGAGTTTACTTTAGACAATACAAACGAAACCAAGCTTCAAAATTTATATTCGACTATAAGCAATTCAGGTACAACGAGTCGTGCCTTGGTTCAGTTTTCAGGAAGTGGTATTACAGGAGATTTCAAAGACTTAGCTACAAGTACTAGACAACCTTTACTAAATACTAGTACCAATAAAGTTGTTATTAATAATTTAAACTATAGTGGTAGTAGTACTCCAAGTAATATAAACTTAACTCCTGCAACTGTATTTGATTTTTCAAACATTGCAAAGGTAGCTGCAGTAACTAATACGGCAGAAATCGTAGGGTGTATTTTAGAAATTATAGAAACTGGAGAAGAGAGAGAAATTACAGGTTTTAATGCTTCAACTAATATGGTTACTATTTTTTCTCCTTTTATCACTCCTCCTAGCAGTGGGCATACCTTTAACATCAAAGGTAGAGGAAGCGATAAAAGAACATCCATAAACCCAGCAATACAAACAATCGATATTCTTACTAGTAAACTATACGGTAAAGGACTGAGTGTAAATACAGATATTGCTTTAGATACTGTAAAAACCGCAGCTTTAATTTGTGATACTCGTTCTGATGTAAGTCTTTCACTTGCTTCAGGAACAACAGTAAAACAAAACGATATTTATAAAATAACAAAAGCTGATGGAACTCATTTAGCTTCTGGTAGAGTAACAGCAGATGTTACTAATGGTACAGTAATAAAATTTGACGAAGTATCTGGTAAATTTTTAAGGGGATATCAAAACTATATAAAATATAATGTAGGAGATATTCTTTATCAAACAGTCTCTGGTGTTCAAAGATTTTACAGAGTAACAATAGCTGGGTACAAAAATACAGTCCCAAGCCATACTACAGGCACAACAAATGGGTTACAACATATATCTGCTCCAGCACTTACAAAAGTATCTGGAAACGGTAGTTCACCTGCATCTATAACATTAGCAAGTAATGGGACTATTCCTTTATACTCTCTGTATGATTCGGACTTTGTTAAGTACTGGAGATATTTGGGTTGGGAAGAAAATAGACAATGGTGTGTAACACGTCACCAAACAAACGGTATGATGGATACTGCAAAATCAGTATTCTCAAATTTGAATGGACTATTATCGCAATACAATGGTATGCTTTCTTATGCAAATGGTAAGTATGAGTTAGGTGTTGAGACCAATCAAATTGCACCTGTTGAGTCAAATAGTTTTGATAGCACAACATATGACTGGAACGTAAATCCAGAGTTTATAGAAGAATCTGACATTATTGGTACTATAAACTTAAATGATAATAGCCAAAAGAATTCAAAGAATACTGTAAAAGGTAGTATATTTGATCCTCAAAATAATTTTCAATCTAGAAGTATTACATTTTATAACTCTGACTTTGTAAAAGCAGATAGAAATATAATAAAAACAGGAAATATGACACTTCCTGCTGTTACTAGCTATTATAATGCTAGAATGACAATAGAGAAGTATCTTTTAGAATCACGATTTAGTAAAGAAATATCTTTTACGGTCGGACAAAAAGGTTTATTGTTAAAACCTGGGCAAGTAATTTCTTTAAATTATGAGCCTTTTGGTTTTGAAGGAAAGTTATTCAGAGTAAGCAATTTAAATTATCAAAGTAACTGTACTGTATCTATTAAAGCTACAGAGTATGATGATTCCTTTTATATAATTACTCCACAGAGAGCTTCCAAAGCCCAACAAGCTACTCTTTCTCAAAGAGAAGGTGTCGCGTATCCAGGGGTTCCCACACTAGGAAACCCTACAACTACAAAGCCAGGAGTAATTACTCTAAGCTGGACTAATGGTGTTGACTTTAGTGAAAGCACAGACTCTACTCAAATATGGAGAGCAGCTTCACAAGGAAGCAGTGGAAATGTAACAGACCATGCCACATTAATTACTACTGTAGATAATACAACTAGTTGGGCAGATGCAGTAGGGCAGGCAGGAACTTTCTATTACTGGATTCGCCACGTAAGAAAAACAAGAAGAAAGTCTGATAACTCAACTCAATTAATTTTTAAGGAAGAGTTTTCGACAGCGATAAATGCAGGTAAACAAGGAGTAGCAAAAGTTTCTTCTCCGCAACTCGATATAGATATATCTAGTATACAAATCAAATTCAATGATAGTGGAGTATTAACCCCTACAGGCACAGCACAAGATGTAAAACTTACTGCAACTTTAAGAAATATTACTCCAGCAAGTGGCGTAGTATTTAGTATTGTAGATGCAGATCAATCATCACAAACAGATGTACAATTTACAAATGGTGCGACTAGTTTAACTGATACTTCTGCACCATATGAGGCAACATTAGACGCTTCATCTGCAAGTAATGCAACTACAAATAAATTTGTAAAAGCAGTGGTAACTGATACAAGTGGAGAAGTATTTACAGAACTCGTTCCAGTATCAGTAACAAAAGATGGTAGCTCTGGTAGTACAGGTGTTGCAGCAGCAGCTATTGACTTGTCTCCAAGTACTTCAGTTATTACGTATAGCGCAAATGACCCTGACAGTGAAAATCCTTCTACAACAATTAATTTTACAACTAGCTTACAAGGTAATACTGGAGATGCAACATCTGCATTTGCAGGAACTCCTTATTACGAATTTATAGTAGATGGCACAACAAAACAAAACAGTACAACATCTACATTCACATTAGCAGACACAGATGAACCTGCAGACCAAGAGACAGTACAAGTCCAGGTAAAAGCTAGAGATGGCGGAACTACAGGAGCTATAAAAGCTACAGACTCTGTTACTATCTTTGGTATTAAGTCTGGTTCAGACGCAGTAACAGCCTTTTTAACAAATACAGCACACACAGTATCTGCGGGTACTGATGGAAGTTTAGCATCCGGAGCTTTAGACAATGCCGGTGGAACTTTCAAAGTGTTCGTTGGCTCAACAGATAGAACAACTAGTTGCAACTTCTCTGAGGTATCTGGCCAAGAAACTAGTGGGCTAACAAGCTCGATTAATTCTTCGACAGGAGTTTACACAATTTCGGGACTTACGGTAGATATAGCTAAAAATGTGTTTAGGGCGACAATTCCTGCGTCTATTTCACCTACTGGTGTACAGATGACTATTGATCAAACATACAGTATCTCAAAGTCGAGAAATGGACTTGTAGGAAGTAATGGTAATAACGCAAAAACGGTAAAACTAACTTCTGATAAATATGCTATCGCATATAACGCAGCGGGCACTAGTCCGAATCCGTCAAGTGCATTTAATTTAACAGCTAGTACTCAAGGTTTTGAAGATCCTTACTTTAAATTTACAGGTGATGGAATAACTAATGAGACATCATTTACTGACGGAAATAATTCAGGAGCAATAGATCCTTCTGATACATTCTCATTTAGTCCACCTTCAGGCTTCTTTGCGACACCTAAGATACTTAAAGTAGAAGTTACAGAAGCAGCCGATACAAGTACAATTATTGCTTCAGACTCTATAGCAATTTATGCCGTTCAACCAGGAGCATCGGGGAACGATGGTGACGATGCATTTACAGTAATCTGTACAAATGAATCTCATGCTATACCAGCAGATGCTGATGGTACAAACCCTGTTATGACAGGAAGCGGAACCACTTTCCAAGTATTTAAAGGAAACACACAACTAACAGGTATTACTAGTGGTACTCCAAATGCAACCCAGTTTAAAGTAACAGTTAATAGTGATACTAATATTACTGTTGGCTCACAGTCTGCTTCTTCAAATAATATAGTTTTTGCAGACCACTCTTCTTTGACTTCAGATACAGCAGATATATTATACACTGTAAATATCACTAATACTCAGTCAGTACTTAAAAAACAATCTTTTTCAAGAACAAACAAAGGAATTCAAGGGGAAGATGGAGATCCCGGTACTGCAGCACTTAGTGGATTACTAACAAACGAAAGTTTTACCGCATCCACATTTAGTTTCTTTACTGCTACTAGTTTTATTAACTATTTGGGTGGCGGAGGAGACTTTAAAATTTTCCAGGGAACTAGTGAGCTTACGAGTTCTCTTACTTTTGGAATAAGTGGAGGAACAGTAGGAGCAACTACTGTTACGAAAACTCAAAACGGCCTTACAATGACTATAAACAAAACTACAGGAGTTTATTCTGTAGCCGGCCAATCATGGACTAGTGATACAGAAAGTTTTACACTTACAGGAACCTCTGGCAGTACAACTATAAACAAAGTTTACAATATTAATAAAGCAGGATTATTAGGAAAGACAGAACTAACTGCAAGTGCTCAAGCATTCAATTATGATGGAGCGAGTGCAAATCCTAGCCCTTCAAGTATTACTTTGACTGCTTCTGCTCCTGGTTTCCTTGCCACATACGGCACATACTCTTATAGATTTTCAAAATCAACAAATGGAGGAAGCAGCTACAGTCAAGTACAAGCATACTCCCCAACCAATACTCTAAGCATAAGTGCAGGAAACTATAGTACAGGAAACGAAGTATACAAAGTTGAAGTAAAGGGCGGCAACTATTCAAGTAATGTAATAGACGAAGATACAATAACAATATTAAGATTAAAAGACGGAGCAACTGGCCCTCAGGGTAATAATGACCCAAGATCTGCTTATATACAAATCTTTAATCCAAGTAATTCAGTAGCTGCAATAACTGCTCCAACAGACACAACATCAGGAACACCGTATAATTTTGAAACAGGTATTCTTACTATTGGCAGCGGGGGAACATCGGGTTGGACACAAACAAGACCAACTACTTTCCCTTATTGGTTCTCAATGGTAAAAATAGCAGAAAGTTCTTACGAAGGCGCTCAGAATGTAGACTACCAAGCTGTACGTAGACTTGGTGGAATCGGCATAAGGGATGAAAACGATTTAGATTTAGATATCACTGATGAAAGAATAAGATTTAGATTTGATACAGGTAGTTATACAAATTCAGGAACTCTGCCTGGCTCAGTTAAGAATGCTCAAATCACAACTAAAGCAGATGGCACACTTAACTATGATGGTACTGCGGCAGTCACTCCTTCAGTAGCTAGTATAGGAGGAACCCTTCCTGAATCTAGAGGCGGTACAGGGCTTACTTCGGCAGGAAACGCTATTGTAAATTCTAGAATTCAAATGAATACAAACGGTACTTTAAACTATACTAACAGTGGTAGTGGTGCAGTTTCAAAAGCAGGATTAAATTTAGATTATTTTGATGGAGCAAATAAAACAGAATTTCAAAGCGGAAGTACTGATGGTTCTATACAACTTAAAAACAATAACGCAAGTACTTTTCAAGACCTAACTCCTTTTAGTACTACAGAGCTACGTAAACTTACTAATTTAAGAGCAGGTAATGTTCCAGGAGATGGTACGGCTACTACAACAGCTTCAATTGCAAACGAAGACATAGGTATCAATACTAGTACAGGTGTGCTCTCAGGAATCGGAACAGGAAACAGCTCAAGAGTATTCAATGATGTTATCGGAATATCTTTAACGACTTCAGGAGCAAATCAAGGCAGAATTACTGTTGCAGGTATTGGTAGTTCAAATACAACAGTAGATGTAACAAAGAGTAATCTTGGATTAAGTTACGATGATGGAGCAACAGTAGGTGCTGTGTTAGGAACTAATCTTAAAGCGGCGAACGGCACCACTACACTAGGAGACGACGATGTTGTTACAAGTCAAGGTACTGCTAATAACGTTAGTAATGTAGGTACTCAGACTGTAGCAAATGCTCAAGATGGTATTGCCAGAGCTAGAGCGGGACTTACAACAGATGGAGATGTAGATAGAGCAGTCCCTACAGCTAAAGGTGGAACAGGTGAAACTAATACAAATAAATTCTTAAATAGTGGTATAGCTATTAGTCAAGGCACTAGTGGTGTGTTTACACTTACTAAAGGCGATGGCACAACTGATACTACTACAATTACAAAAACTAAACTTGGACTTTCATATACAGACGGTGCTGACGTTACTGGAGATAATACAGCTAATAACGTTAGTAATGTAGGTACTCAGACTGTAGCAAATGCTCAACAAGCTGTTATAGCAGCTAACTTAGGTTTAGCTACTGGTGGAGATGTTAAGAGAGCAGTTCCTACAAATAAAGGTGGAACAGGCGAAACAAACACAAATAAATTCCTAAACAGTGATTTAGGAATCACTTTAGATGGAACTACAATTACACTTACTAAAGCAGGGGATACTAACTCAACTGACTCCGTTCCTAGCGCACTTAAAAATGCTCAAATCACAACAAAAGCAGACGGTACACTTAACTATGACGGTACTCTTGCAGTTACTCCTACAGTAGACGGCATTACTGGCGTTACAGATTTTCAATCAAGAGTAACAACAGGACTAACAAGTACAGGAGCAGTAGATGTTGCAGTCCCTACAGGTAAAGGTGGAACAGGCGAAACAAATACAAATAAATTCTTAAACAGTGATTTAGGAATCACTTTAGATGGAACTACAATTACACTTACAAAAGCCGGAGACACTAACTCAACCGATAGTGTTCCTAGCACACTTAAAAATGGTAGTATTAACATAAATGCAGACGGTTCCCTAGCAAACGCAGGAACAGGACAAGTTACTGCAGGAGGCCTCGGGGCTGAAACTTTAGAACTACTTACTGGGGGAACAAAAACAGTTACCATTACAGGTAATAAAATATCCGCTTCTGGAACTAGCGGCTGGAATACTCATGTATATTCAAAAGACGGATATCCAGCAGCACAAGTTTCTTTCGTAGTTCCTCAAACAAATAAAGCAATGATGATAGGGTTAAACAATGACCCTGCCACTAATACTAGCTATTCTAGTATTGACTATGCTTGGTATATAAAAAATAATGGACAATTATCAATCTATGAAAGCGGAAGTCAAGTATCTACTCATGGAAGTTATGCAGCAGATGATAAGTTTACAGTAACTTATGATGGCAGTGCGATTCGATACTACCATAATGGAGACTTAGAAAGAACAGTAACAGTTAGAATTACAAATAACTTACACAAGGACTCTTCTTTTCATGATAATGGTTCAGTAGTTGAAAAAGTACAATTCTCAGCAATTACTTCAAACTATTGGTCAGACCAAGGCGGAAGACCAACTGAACTAACAGACGGAAGAGTCAGCACGGCTCTTAATGCTAGTGGAGTTGTACAAACAACCATTCCAGAAGACAAAGGCGGTACAGGACTTACTTCGGCAGGGACTGCTATTCAAAACTCACAAGTAACTATAGCAAAAGCTACAAATGGTACTATAAGTTTAACAAATGCTAACTCAGCCACTATATCATTAGATAACGGTGATGTTGGTCTTGGTCTAGTAACAAACCATGCTCAAATTAAAGACGATTTAAGTAATTTAAATGTAACTTCTGCAGACTTAGAAGTTGTAGATGTTAGTGGAACTAAAAAATTACAAGCAAAAAACGCACTTAAAAATTCTCAAATCACAACTAAAGCAGATGGTACATTAAGATATGATGGAGTAGCTGCAATTGCTCCATCTTTAGCAAGTATTTCTGGAACAGTTCCAAGAACAAAAGGTGGATTTGGTCTAAACATAGACTCTTTACTAGGCACAGGAACAGGAAAACTTCCAAGATGGAACGGCACTACTTGGCAAGCAGATAATGAAACTGACTTTAAAAACGATCAAATTATAGACTCTAGCGGCAATATTAAAGATACTATAAGCTATAGCCTGCCAGGAACAACAGATGTTTTTTCTCCTTTAGAGTTTAAAAATTTAAGATTACAGTTTGATAATTTAAATTCAACTACGGTACCTGTTAAAGTTATTGGTAGTTCGTTACCTATTTCAGACACTATATTTGAAATTGATGACACTACAGATGAGCTACTAGTTAAGCCAGGAGGTATTGGTGGAACAGAAATCAGTACTACTACTACAATTAGTGCTGGTTCTGGTAGTAATGCAGCTCACTTAGATGGTACAGGAACTATAAGAATATATGCAGGTTCTACAACAGGTAATAAAGCTAATGCTCCTTTCAGAGTAACACAAGCAGGAGTGCTTACAGCAACCTCTACTACATTAGGTAGTACATCAGGAGTTGCCCTAAACGTATCTACAGGAAGTAAAACAGTACAAATTAACACTCCAAGTTCAACCTCGGGTACTGTATTCCAAGCTGGAGGAGACGCCACAACAAGTTATGTTCCACTAAAAGTATTAGGAGATGGATCGGGAGTAATAAGAGGTTTTGATATCTTTACTTCAGACGGTACTAAAGTATTTGATAAAGCTTCAGGATTAACAGATGCAGCAATTACAGTAGTTGCTCAAGCAACAGGAAGTGCTGTATCAAGTGTATCTAAGAGTAGTAGTAGTGAGACAGCAAGTGACGCACAAAAAATTACAAATGGAAGTGCTTCTCAAACCGTAACAGTAAAACTTACAAAAGACGGCGATGGCATGATTGGTTTTAGTACTACTAGTGGTACAGTTGCTGCAAACCAAATTCCAAGCCAAATAGTTGTAAAACTATTTAAATCAGCAAATGCTGATTTAAGCTCTCCTACTCAAATAGGATCAACAAGAACACTTAATAAAACAGGTACGCAATCATCCATAGCTACAAATACTTTCTTTGCAAGTGTAGAAAGTGAGTCAGAACCTGGATTTGATTTTCATTTTGTAACAGTACCTTCTTCTAATAGTTCTTCATCCTCTAGCACTCCTTTTGATGCTTCTGGAAATATAATTTTAGAAGCGACGGATACTCTGTCAGCAGACCAAGAAGTCTATTATTTTACACAAATAACAGGTTCAGGAGGAAACGGAGCAGGATCAAACAATGTAAGTTCTTCAGCTACTAGATCAATAACAGTTACGGCAGCTACAGGAAACACATTCACTATTGATGAAAGTGGAGACTCTACAGGGTCTACAGCAGAAGGAGATATTACAGCAGTTGTAGCTGGTGCAGGTATGACAGGAGGAGCAACTTCTGGCTCTGCAACTTTAAATGTAGTTGGAGGCGACGGTATCACTGCAAACGCAGATGAAATTGAAGTCGCTGTTGATAATACTACTATTGAGTTATCAGCTACAAGCGGGTCAGGTACTGTACGAGCAAAAACAGCCGCTATTGCGAATGGCGGAACAGCTCTTGCTACCGCTGATCAAATTCATACTTTTGTTACTGGACAAGGTTATATTACTGGAATCACTTCTTCGAATGTTACTACTGCATTAGGGTTTACTCCTTATAATGCAACAAACCCAAATGGTTATACAAGTTATAGTAATTCAAGTGTAGATACTCACTTAAATAGAAGTAGTGCATCAAGTGGTCAAATTCTATCTTGGAACGGCTCAGACTATGCGTGGGTATCTGATCAAACTGGTAGTGGAGGAGGTAGCGGTCTTCCTTCTGGAGTAACGTACTCAAGTTCTGTATTTAGTGTTACAGGAGCTATTACAGCGTCTGGTGATATCACAGCGTACTATAGTTCAGACTATAGGCTAAAAAACAATGTTAAAATAATTGAAAATGCTTCTGAGAAAGTAGCACAATTACGTGGTGTTGAGTTCGATTGGAATGATAAACAAAGTATGTATGAAGGCCATGACATAGGTGTGATTGCACAAGAAGTCGAAGCAGTAGCGCCAGAAATCGTAGTAACAAGAGAGGACGGGTATAAAGCAGTAAACTATCAGAAACTTACAGCTTTACTAATAGAAGCAGTTAAAGATCTACAAGAAGAAATAAAAGAACTTAAAAAAGACAAATAAACCCAACGATTGAAGAATCGTTACTACCTCAAAAATTTAATCCTTGACAATAGGTATATTTTTTTGGTATAATTAGACATTGGAGAAATATATAAAATGGCAGCTGGAAGTTATAATTTTACATTAGAGCAGGGAACGACATTCAGTCGAGAGATAACTGTGCAAGAAAGTGGGTCAGCAATGAATTTGACTGGCTACACTGGACGTATGCAGATGCGTTCAACACATGACGCATCGACTATTGCTCTTACCTTTACAGTAGCAGTTTCAAATGCAGCCCAAGGAAAACTACAGTTGACCTCAACTGCAACACAAACATCCTCCGTTCAAGAGGGTATGTATGTATATGATTTAGAAATAGAATCAGGCGGAGGAGTTGTAACAAGACTTATGGAAGGAAATGTTACAGTAACTCCAGAAGTAACAAGATAATGGCAATCACAGTAACAGTAAATGAAGCGCCTACGTATGTCACAGTAAATGAGACAAGTAACGCTATAACATTAAATCAAAGTGAAAACCCTATTCAAATTACTACGAGTTTAAGTTTGCTTTCAGCAAATGCATCTCAAATAGAAGTAGATGCTATCGGAAATATAATTCCTGCTGGTGGATCCGTAGCAACGGCTCTTGAAATACTAGCAGACCAATCTTTTAGGAGCGATACTGCTCCTACAGGAAACAATTTGGAACAGGGTGATTTATGGTACGATACTAATGATGATCAGTTAATGGTATATAGAGAAACCTCTCCAAACAATTTTGAATTCGTACCTCTTGCATCAGCAACAGGTACAATGGACAACCTCGATGGAGGTGGTTTTTAAGGAATAGATAATGGCACAAGTTATTAAAATTAAAAGAAGTGACAGTACCGCAACTCCAGGTTCCAGTTTAGCAAAAGGTGAGTTAGGGTATTCTTACAACTCAAATAAGCTGTTTATTGGAGACGGTGCTACCTTTGATGTAATTGGAGGACAAACCTACGTCGAGATGCTCGACCACACTGCTGGCACGCTTACAGCAAGTTCTGCAATTGTCGTAGATGCAAATAGTAAGATTGATAATCTTCTAGTTGACAACATACAAATAAATGGAAATACAATATCAACTAGTTCAGGTAATTTAATTATTGACCCTGCAACTGGAAGTATTGATTTCGCAACTGGAGGCGCTATAGAGTTTGATATTGTTGATGGCTCAGCAACAGCGCTTACCATTTCAGAAGGTTCAAATAATTATTTAACCTTTGACACCTCAAACGGTGCTGAACTAATAACGTTCAATAAACAAATAGAAGTTGGAATAGACGGTACTGCAGGGTACACATTGCCTACAGCAGACGGTTCAAGTGGGCAAGCACTCATAACAAATGGTTCTGGAGCAGTTTCATTTCAAACAATTTCAACAACATTAGGAATCGCAGGAGATAGTTCTTCTACTGATTCTGTTAATTTAGTAAGTGACACATTAAGCTTCACAGGTACAGGTGCAGTAAGCGCCACTGTAGGAAGTGATACAGTAACAATTGGAGTTGCAAATGCTTCTAGCTCAGTAAAAGGTTTAGCATCTTTTGCTTCAACAAACTTTACCGTATCAAGTGGTGCAGTTTCTGCTAAAGATATAACACTATCTGGAGATTCAGGATCAGCAGCAGCTACAATCGGCGAAACATTCACATTTACTGGAGGCGAAGGAATCGACACTTCAGCCACAGGCACAACAGTAACAATCGCTGCAGAAGATTCTTCAGCAACTAATAAAGGTGTTGTTATTGTTGCAGCTGGTGAAGGCATTGATGTATCGTATTCAGGCGGAACAGCGACAGTAAGTGGAGAAGATGCAACAACATCAAATAAAGGTGTTGCATCATTTAATTCAAATGACTTCTCTGTCTCAAGTGGGGCAGTAAGCATTGCTTCAATTTCAAATTCACAGATAGATAACTCACAAGTTACAATTGGTAGTACTCAGGTAAACCTAGGTGCTACAGCAGCTTCTTTAGCAGGGCTAACAAATGTTACTGCTTCAGGAGCAATTACTGGTGGAAGTTTAGTTGCAGATAATTTAACTTTAAATGGTAATGAGTTATCAAGCACAAACACAAATGGAAACATTTCTCTGAATCCAAATGGTTCAGGATCAATTGATGCAAATAGTGCTAACATAATTAATGTTGCAGACCCAACACAATCACAACATGCAGCTACAAAAGCATATGTTGATGCAGTAAAACAAGCTCTCGATATTAAAGATTCAGTAAGAGTAGCTACAACAGCTAATATTACTATCTCAACTGCTTTGAATGCAAATGATACTCTTGATGGAGTAACTCTTGTTAATGGAGATAGAGTACTTGTTAAAGATCAAAGTTCAGCAGGTGAGAATGGTATCTATGTAGTTGGAACTTCTCCAGCTAGATCAGCCGATGCAAACACAGCCGCAGAATTAACTGGCGGTACATTTGTATTTGTTGAAGAAGGTACAGTAAACGGAGACAACGGATTTGTCTTCACACACGATGGCGTACCATCTAACTTTGGTACTACAGCAATGCCTGTTGTTCAGTTCTCAGGAGCAGGACAAATTATTGCTGGCGCCGCAATGACAAAGTCTGGAAATACTTTAGATGTAGCAGTAGACAATAAGACTATTCAAGTAAGTTCAGACGCATTAAGAATTAAAGGTATAACACAGACAGCAGTTGGTGATTTGCTAATTGGAGCTGCTTCAAATGGTGGTTATACAAGACTAGCAAAACCAAGTTCAGCTGGTGCGATTCTACATATGAATACATCAGGATCAGCTTCTTGGAGTAACGTTATAGATGGTGGAACTTTCTAAATAAGTTCCACTTTTTCGCCTATATAGGCATAGACTAGGAATACCATAAATATGGCACAATCAATATTATTAAAGCGTTCGAGCGTTGCAGGAAACGTACCTGACAGCTCGGACCTATCCCTTGGCGAAATAGCGATTAATACCGCTGACGGTGCCGTATACGTTAAAAAAGGTAACAATGATATTGTTGCCGTTCACGATAATGATATTCTTCATATCGATACTACCAATAGTCGAATTGGTATTGGAACTACTTCCCCTGGTTATTCTTTAGACGTGCATTCAGGTACAAATGATTGGCCTATAAGAGGAATATCATCCGATGCAAAAGCAGGTATAGTTCTTGCAGATAATAATACAGCAAATTATATTATGTCTCAAAGTTATACTTTGAGTCTCGGTAATCAACCTAGTTTACATGCATCCAATTTAAATATTAAATCTACAGGCAATGTTGGTATTGGAACAACTGCACCAGAAACAAAATTACATGTTGCAAATGGTAGTGATACGTCTCCAGCAGTAATAATTACTGGTGGTCATAATGGAAGAAGATTAAAAATACAAAGTTATCAAACTGGTGGTGCAGCTGGTGCAGGATTTATATTTAATGCTGATTCTTCTTATGGTGCTTTAAAATTCCAAACAACAAGCACAGACAGAATGGTTATAACTCAACCTGGTAATGTTGGAATCGGTATTTCTACAAATATAGATAGCAACTTACACGTAGCTGATGGAACTGCACAAATTAATATTGAAGGTACAAGTGGCGATGCAATACTCAAACTAGAATCTACTGGCAATAGTTATTGGAATATATTTAATGATGAGTCAGATGCTAGGAAACTTAAATTTGAAGATAATGGTAATGGTGTAGCTTTAACTATAGCAAGAGATGGTAAAGTTGGTATAGGAACAACCAATCCCTTAGCTACTCTTGATGTAGTTCGTGGAGGGACAACAGGATTATCTTCTGTAAATGCAAGAACGGCTTTATTGGTACAAAATAATTTAAGCAATGGAACTGTTTTATCTATTAATGCTAAAAGTACAGGTTATTCGGGAATATTTTTAGGAGACCAAGATAATGAAGCTATATGCCAAATACAATACGTCCATACAGATGATAAATTAAAATTTCTTACAAATGGTGGAGGATATAACCCTTTAACGATTAGTGGTCAAAATGTTGGTATCGGAACAAGTTCTCCCGCGCAAACATTCACAGTAGAAAAGAATAGTGGTATATTTAGAATAAACACCTCTACAAGCACATACCCTAGAATTGAAGTTGGGTCTGCTAGTGGTACTACAGCCGCTATCATAAATAGAACAACGGCCACTCAGAACATTATATTTGGCGAAACTTCAGACACTGGTAATTACAGTTTTAGAGGTGGTAATGTTGGTATCGGAACGACTTCGCCAGGTGAACTATTAGAACTTAACAGCGATGGCAGTGATGCTGATGGTGCAGTATTATTATTAAAACACGCAAACAATAATACCACTGATGTAATTTCTACAATAAAATTTGCAAATAATGCAGGTTCAGTAGCTAATATTCAAGTTGGTACACAAGGTTCTAACAGTACTGGATATATTACTTTCAATACAGATATTACTAATACTTCAGCTGAAAGGCTACGTATTACTAATACAGGTGCAATAACATTTAATAATGCATACACATTTCCAACCGCAGACGGAAGCGCAAACCAAGTACTTAAAACAGATGGATCAGGCAACTTAACATTTGCAACTATAGCAGGAGCAAGTG
>Ga0181403_1000138_pt1 | contig 17567 bp, 33 predicted proteins | sample 26SPOviralmetaG_FD_130132 | JGI IMG/M metagenome (GOLD analysis project Ga0181403, IMG submission 130132) | Marine viral communities from the oligotrophic San Pedro Time Series (SPOT) site, San Pedro Channel, CA, USA - 26 SPOT_SRF_2011-09-28 | ecosystem: Environmental > Aquatic > Marine > Strait...
AAATAGTTACGAGGTGTGGGAGGAGATCGTTGTCCCTGACTTTCTTGAGGACTATGTAGCAGATAAAAGAGGACAGCTTCCGAACCAATGGGTTCATTCACTGGTAGTTGGGTTTGACTACTATCACTTCACAAAAGACTTCTGGGTTCACACCTGGGGCAATGTAATTCCGTATCACCTAGACACAGATGGTGAGTATTCGTATCACAGGTTCGTGAACAGCGGTCAGTGGATCGATTACTCTGGAGGCCTTATCTTTGGAAAAAGATTCAACAAGAGTTTTGGTGTGTTTGCAGAAGGCAAATTTCACAAGTACTGGGATAGATCTTGGCACGACTTCTCTGTTGGAATCAACTATGTAATCATTTGATATGGCTCAACAGATAGGGGAGGACACTAAGATCACGCTAGACCTAAAGACAATAGGCATGGCGGCAGCGGGGATTGGTACAATCGTGGCCATGTGGTTTGCCCTGCAGGCAGACATTGCGGAAGCCAAGGAACTTCCCGCTCCATTAGCGCCAGATATCACGCGCATGGAGTTTGACATGAAGGACCAGCTAGTCCGTCAGACAATCATGAGCACACAAGAAGATATCACCGAGATAAAAGAAGACATCAAGCGTATCGAAGAAAAAATAGATCAACTGAAATGAAAAATGAAAGCAACACTAACCCTGTTTGCGCTCTCTGCGTTCTGGTTGGCGGCCACTTCTGTGGGCGTTGCGGAATCTGAAGAAGTTTGCAGCTCGGGTATCTGCGTGATTGAGTTTAACGCCTCGTTTAACTCAGGAAACAGTGTGCCCTGGATCGAAAAGCTTAGCGACTGCAACACGGCAAGGGTTGACATTGCGTCAAACCCTGCCATGCAGTCCGACCACAAGATTGTTGTGGTACCTACAGTCGTTGTCTTCAACGAAGGTGAAGAAGTCAAGAGATTTCAAGCCAACATCATGATGACTCTTGAGGCTACCGAGGACGATGTCCAAGAAGCCATCGACGAGATCTTGATGAGCGACTTTTAACCTTCACACACAGCGCAGTTCAGGATGTCCCTACCCACTGCCTGTGCTTGGTTGACCCCGCGCTGGTAGTACATCGTCTTGATTCCCAACTCCCAAGCCTTGATGACAAGCTGGTTGACGTCCTTTAAGGGGACTTCGTCGCTGATCATTACATTCAGCGACTGTCCCTGATCAATAAACTTCTGACGGTCAGCTGCCTGCTGGATCACCTCCATCTGTGAGATCTCAGCAAACGTCTTGAACACATCCCTCTCCTCCTTTGACAGGAATTCCAGATGCTGTACTGATCCCCCCTTCATCATAATGTCCTTCCAGGTGGCTGCGTCATCTTTACCCTTCTCAGCCAAGAGATCCTTGAGGTAGGGGTTCTTGTAGGTGAACTTACCCTTAGCCAAGTCCTTGGTGAAGTAGTTAGACTGCAACGGCTCGATAGACGGCGACACCTGCCCCAGGATGAACGATGACGAAGTGGTTGGTGCCACTGCCATGGTCGTGCTGAATCGTCGGTTATATCCCTCCAAAACGGCTGGGCTTCCCTTCTCTCCTGCCAGATACATGCTCGCCACCTCACACTGCCGCTGGATCTCTCCGAAGATAGCCTTGTTCATGAACCGAGCCTGCATGCTTTCGAATGGGATGCCTTGACTCTGCAAGTATGAGTGGTAGCCAAGCACGCCGACGCCGATGGATCTATGCTCACGAGCAAAGCGAACAGCCTTCTCCATGAATGGAATGTCCTTGGCCTTCTCGATGAACTCAGAGTAGACCGCATCCAAGAACGAAGCCAGAAGCTGAACGCCATCAGTGTTCTGCCACTCCTCGTAGTGCAACGCATTCATGGACGACAGGCAGCACACAAACGACTTGTCCTCGTCGGTGTACTCCATGATCTCAGCGCACAACTGGGAGTGCTTGATCTTCATGCCCTTGTCCTTGTACCACTGAGGCGCCTGATCGTTCACGTTGTCCGTGAAGAAGATGTATGGGTAGCCTGTCTCGCTACGCTTCTTGTGGATCTTGGCCATGATAGCACGCTTATCCTGGTCGCCGTCGATCATTGACTGCATCCAGTCGTTGCCGATACACACGGCAAACGACACATCCTGGATCGGGTGGCCCTCGCTACGAATTCGGAGGAACTCCTCGATGTCTGGGTGCTCGACGTCCAAGTACGCAGCCCAGCTACCACGTCGCACCTTTCCCTGCGAGATGACGTTGGTTGTGGTGTTGTACAGCTCCATCATAGAGACGGCCCCGTTAGTCTCACCACCGCTGCTGATCTTGGCGCCACGAGGACGCAGGTTCCCGAAGTACGTGGCCGTACCTCCACCCACCTTGCTCATAGCTCCCACCTCTGCGGCTCCACGAAGGATGTCGAACGTGTCGTCCTGCACTGTGGTTCCGAAGCATGAGATAGGTAAGCCTTTGTTCTTGCCGAAGTTCACCCACACTGGAGTGCTCAGGCTGTACCATCCAAGAGCCAGGTTCTCGTAGAACTTGTCTGCAAACTGCTTGTCCCCGAGGATCATACCTGCGTGGTCTGCGATCTCTCGCGCCCTCTCTTCGACGGTTTGTCCAGGGTCTAGGTAGCCCTTTTCCATAAATTGACGGGTCTCTTCTGTGACCCAGTAAAAATCTTTCATTAAAATAAATCGTCTGCTGTGAAACTCTTTGTGCTTTTTGCGTAGTCGATAGGCTTCTTGTGGAAGAAGTCAGATAGGGCTGAGGCATATACCTCCTCGTCCATCCACGCGGTGACTTCCAACCTCTCCTCGTTGACAGGAAACTCGAATGCAAACCCGATGCGGCGCATGCTCTCGTTCACTCTGTTCTTGAGGTAATTGTTTAAGATAGGCTCGCTAAGGAACTCATTCTCAAATCCTTGCAGGATCCACTTAATTAAGTTGCTCTCTGCGTCCAGCGCAACCTGGGCTTCTTCCCAGATGCGTGTCTCCAGCTCAGCGTCAAACAGCTCGGGATGCTCAGCACGGATCTGGTTGATCAGTGCCATCCCACCCTCAGCGTGCAGGTTCTCTTCCTTCGAGGTGTACTGCACCACGTTTGCGGTGTCCTTTAGCACAGCCTTGAAGCGGTTGAATCCAAGCACAGTGTAGAACTGGCTGAACAGAGAGACGTTCTCGGTGAATAGCGTGAAGAGGATGAGACTGTAGAGGAACTGCTTCTTGTCGTCTTCAAATACGCGATCAACGTATTTGTTCAGGTAAGTAACGCGGTTCAGTACAGGCTCATTCTCTAGGAGGGTAGTGAACTCTCCTTCCAGTCCAAGCTTACTCAAGATCTCAGAGTAAGCGCGGGAGTGGATCACTTCAACGCCACCAAATACAGCCCCCATGTCCGCAATCTCTGGCTTAGGCAGATGCTTTCCAATGTTTGACCAGTATGATTTTACTGCCACTTCAACTTGGGAAATGAGAAGTATGGCTCGCTTGATTACTGCTCTCTCTTGATCGGAGAGAGAGGTGTGGTAATCTTGGACATCAGCTTTGAAGTTAAATTCGTTGTGAGTCCAGTGGCTTGCCCACATCGCATTGATGAGTGGGTCAGTAATTTCAGAATAGTCAAAGGGCTTGTAGCTCAGCCTCTTCTCAAAGATTGAGGTAGTCATGGGTTGCTGTAAATGAATGGTGAAAGGACGAGTAAGATACTCAATAATCTGTTTCGTAAGGCCAAACGCGATACGATTCTAATAGATTGAGATCCATCAAGTTGAGCTTGGTAATGACGTCCTGCCGATCTTTGCGTGTGTACTTTTTGAGGTACGCATCGCGTTTATCGGTGACGACTTCGTCCTTCACGTGCTTCTCGCACCAGAAGGCAAGCTCTTGTCTATCGACAATGACAAACCCACCCTCTTCGGGCATATCGAATGCGATGATGTGCGCGTTGCCATACATCCATCCTGGGTTTCCCCTAACGTTCTTGAACTCACACCAGATCTCATCTGGTAGATTGTTCCCCTTTACATCAACTGCGTGCTTCCTGTCTGAATACAGGAGCCAGTAGTCGATGTGCTGGTGCATATCCTCCTTTGGGTTGGCCTTCATGACCTTGAATCCTAACTTCTCAGCGGCTCTCTTGAACCTCACCTCTGCCATTCTACCAGTTGAGTTAGAATAACTCCTCCTGGCTTTTGTCTGCATTTGATTCGAAGTATTCGTAGGATGCGTCTTTAATCAAGCTGGCCTCATGTCGGAGCTTAGAGATCAACGAGTCTACTGCGCGTGAAATTTGACCTGGGTCTGTACGTGGTGCGCCCTCAGATGTGTAGAGATCTTCACAGTAATTCGTGATGGTCTCCTGCATCCTCTCTTGCGCGACGCCGTACAGCCTGCCTAGCTCTTCGATAGGGATTGGCTTCTTCATCCTTTTTAGTTTGTTTGATAATGTAAATTGCTTGCTCGATCTGTCGCTTGTTGCGGCAGATGAAGAGCATTGGAAGTGGCTCACCTTTCTTAATCAGATAATCCATGAACAGCTTCCACCTCATGGGAAAATCATGATGTGAATGGATGTACCCTTTCGTTTCGATGATCCAGCTTCCGTCTTTGGCTACGAAGTCAGGAGTGTATTTGATTGGCAGCACCACTTTGTTTGTCTTGTCGATGAGCCCCTTTGATTTAGGGGTCATCTTCCAATACGTCTGTGGGTACCAAAACTTGGGCATGATCTCGTACTCGTGTTCCTCATAGGCAAAATCTAGGCCCAATTCAGCGAGTAAGTTACCGCAAGTCTTCTCTAAGCCACTCTTGTACTTTCCTAAGTCCTTCTTCTTCGAACTCCCCTTACGAGAAGATTTCTTCGTTTGTCGCTTCACTATGTGAAGTTACAGCTTCTTTTCCGAAAAAGAACTCGTTAGTGGGCATGTTGAACTTCTCGTACTTATCAAACTCCTTGTCAATGCTTTGAAACAGCTCCTTGCCTGTCGTGTTGATGCGAAAGGCTGTGTGCGCTGTGTTCATTGTAAAGGTGATTGGGTCGTCAAACGAGGTAGGCTGTCCTCCTGTCTCGGTTTCACGGACCTTACGAATGTGCAACTCAGTTGTCTTTTTGATGTTGTGATCTGGTGCTTGTACCTTTCGGTGGACCGTAACAAAGCAGTCAGCTCGGTTCACGAACTTACCGCCTCCCTCTGTGTCTTCTGCGAATGGTGCTACAGGCAGACCATCGTCACCCTTCCGTCTCTGCGCTTCCGTCACAGCGTGCATGTTAAGCCACACAGCGATGTCGTTAGTGGTAGAGAACGTCAAGAACTCTGAAGCTGCTTGGTAATGGTAGTCATGAGAACTCCCATTACCTGTAAGCTCAATCTTTAAGCTGTTGTACGGGTCCACAAACACAGCGTCACATTCCTGCTGACGAACGATCTTCTCAAGGAAGACAATGATGTCAGAGTAAGAGTACACCTGGTTGTTGCTAATCACGGTAAAGTGATCGTTGACCCACTTGTAAGCGGCCTTCCGTTGATCGTAGTTCATGTCTGCGATCCTGCGATTGACAGCGAACTGCATGAGCGACATCTTCAGGGATGCGGTACGGTTCTCCGAGGAGTACACAACCCACTTCCATCCATGCCGCACGGCTGAGTTCACCATCATGTATAGTGCAAACGTAGTCTTACCTACATTGGAGTGGCCGTTCATAATCAAGAACTCTTTCTTGTAGCGAAAGTATTCGTCCAGCTTGTCGTCGCCAGTGTCCAATCCCACAGGGATCTTACCGTTGGCGTAGTCGTCAATCCATCGGAAGTCCTCGTCATCTGAAGAGATGAAGGACATGTCACCGTCGTTGATGAGCAGCTCGCGCTGTGCTTCCTGCTCGTTGTCGATGATCGCACGGATTGGTAGTCGCTTGCCGACCTCAATAGCCTGACGGATCGTAGTCATGGCTGCGTCCTCGCTGTCGATGTCACGTTTGCAGATCTCACGGAAGAGAATGCGGACAGCCTCCTCTTCTTCGAGACGGCCTGCAGATATGTAACCACCAACCAGCTTAGACGCTTTCAACAGGGCAGCGTGCTTCTCTCCCTCCTCAGCTTGCCGCACCATACGGCAAGCGAGGTTCAGCTTCATGTAGTCCGTGAACTCTCCAACCTTGGCTTCCTGTGGCTTCTCGCTCTTCTCAGAGGCGAAGGCACCAAAGCTCTTAGAGTCGGGGTTCAGGATCAGGTCTGGGTCGTAGGATTCAAAGCAAGCCCGTGACTCATTGACACCTGACTCGTCAACCTCCAGGTCGTACTGCTTATGGAAGTAGGTTCGAAGGGCACGGAAGTGATCGCGGTGTCGCTCAGGGTTGGTGACTTTTACCAGAGCCTTGAGCCCATCACCGCTCGGTGAAACCCAGCAGCTGTAGACGTAATCATCCGTAGCCAACGCGCCTTTGGCCTGAGCAACGTCAATGTGATCGAAGTCCAGAACAAGGAGACTGCTGTGCTCGAATAGAGCATCGTCTGCACGTGTTGCAAACTCACCGCTAAAGCATACGACAGGAAGTTTCTTCTTGGCGTCTTTGTTTCCAGACCGTATCGCATCAATCGTGGTTTTCGATTGGCCCTTCTTGATTCTGTCGAGGGCAGTCGACACGCTGACATGGTGCGGTGCGTTCTTGTCGAAGACGGTTTGGAAGAATGTCACTTTCATTGTAGTCGTATTCAAGGATGAGTTCTAGATAGTGAATGGCTTTTAGGATATCCTCCGCCCCATTCTTTTCGCGGTGTCGTGTAACGTACTTGATGATGTTGCCCTCAATAAACGGGATGCCGTTCTTGAAGATGAACTCGGTGGGTTGGATGGGCATGTTGTAATGCTCTCCGCCCTCTTGTCTGTCTGATGGTTTCATACTGCTATTCGGTTTACTTTTCCTACTGCTTTTACATGGCTCACCTCGCGCAAAATTACTTGACGTTTGCCTTTGTATGCTTTACCGTACAGATCTCGATCGAGCCTGCTCATCGTCTTTATGTCATGAGCCATGATGTCAGCAGGTGTTGTGTACCTGCTGACCACCCAAACAGTTCGCCTATGTATGATCTTACCCTTTTTATAGGCGACCTCTGCGCTCATGTAGTAGATGTTCGGGAGACCTTCATTTCCCATTTTCTTTTGAGTTTATTGGAGATCCACTTGAGAGACACCTTGCTCCCCATCACATCAGCGCAGTCGTCCTTAGTCAAGAGAACGCTGTTGTCTCCTTCCTTGTTGGGAATGATGAGCATGATGTACTTCTCTGTAAACTCTGGGATGTAGACATTGAAGTCTTCGTCGTATTCTTGCATGTTGCAGTGAAATGTGAGGTTTACATTGTCTTTGGTTCCGCAGAAAGAATAGGGACCAAGGAACGTGATGTTCCTCAGCCCCCACTCCATCGCTGCGTACAGCCCCGCTATTTTAGAAGGGCAGGTCTGCAGACTCTTGCTCTGCACTGCTACTTGCTTTAGCCGCACGCTTCTCCTTGGCAGCTTCGCTGTTAGGGTTGAAGACGCGAGCACATGCCTTGCCGTTCTTGGACATGAACAAAGTCACATAGACGTTGCCGCCATGTCCTTGTTCGTTACGAGATGTGACATACTGGTCGAGCATGTCTTTGAGCTCGTGGTCTTTGAGACGCAGGGTCCATGCTTGGACTTCGCCGTTGTCATTCAACTTGGGTTCGTCGGCCCAGCCAACGAGAACGGAATCATACTTCTGATCGCTCATGATGTAATAAAATTTAGGATATAAGAAAAAATGGTTACTGAAAAACAATAGATAAGGAACAACACTGTTCCTGGGATGGCGGCTTTGATAAGCCCGTTAAACTTTGAACTCAACATAGTCTTGATCAGGTTGTTTGCCACCTTCGAGGAAGCCTGTGATGCGCTCGATGGCATCGTTGAACTTCATCTCTCCAGTGAACAGGGTTTCGTCTGAACAATCTACCACTGCAGGCAGATATGGATAAGTCTTTTCTTGGACGAGCCAATAGAACTTCTTGACACCAAACACCTTGCAGTAGATGTAGGCTTGGATGTCGTAGCTGAAGTCACGAACGCTGTAGCGGAATTTATCTACAGCCTTGGTGGACTTGCTGTCTACGATGAACCCATCGCCGAGGCAGTCAAGAAAGCCTTTTACTCTGATTGGTCCAAGCTGTTCATTGAACTCGACTTGATACTTGCCAGATGACAGGTACTTGTCTACAAGGCCACAGCGTTCGAGGCGGTCAATCATCTGGTTGGCCATCTTCCAATCGGCAGGAGAGCATAGCGTTTTACCGTGCTCTGCAGCCTCGTCGATCAGTTGCTTCTGCATCTCCTTGTACTCCTTAGTAAGCTTAGGCCTCTTGGAGGCACGGGTCTTCTCAGAGCAGTTGTCAAGCACAGCTTCATCCGATACTACCGAGTAGGTCTCGAACGCTTTGTCGCGTTCAAACAGAAGCATATCGTAAAGGGTGCCGAAGGTCAGTGCAGGTGACTGAAACTTCAGCTCTCCCTTCATGTACTGGTCGAACTTGGCCATGTCGGTGAGTGCCACCTTCAGGGATGAGTACGACAAGTGAGGTTTGTTGTATCGCTCTTGTAGAGCCTCAGGAATGTTCAACATACAAGTATCTGTGTACAGTGGACTTTGGGATGCCCGTTTGCTTTGAGATTTCACGAACAGTCATGCCAGTCATCCGCATGTTGCGGACCTTGGTGATGCTCTCAGAATACTTGTACTTACCCGATCTGGATAGGCGCCTATCACGCATCTCAAGCACAATACTTGAGATGGCGATAGAGCCTAGAGCACCTACGATTACTCCTAAGAAAAATGTCATTTAGATGATTTTTTAGGCAAGAAGCCATTAAGTGAAAGAATAGTTGGGCACCAGATACCGACGTAAAGACCCGCCTGTTGTTGCCCTGTGAACCAAAGAGTCAGAGACATTGTCATTGAGACGAATGCTGCGATTAGGAGTGTATTTTTCATCGCACAAACTTCTTGAGACCAGCAACTTGCTTCTCGGTCAGTTGATCCTTGTACTTGCTGTAGATGGAGTCAAACGCCTTCTGCTTGTCTGTCTGTGACTTGATGTACGTTACCGCTTTGTCCATGATGTTCTCCACAGGGGCATCCGCTTCTGTTGAAGCAGGGGAGTTTTGCTTTGCAATAGCTTCTTGGACTTCATTAGCTGACGCAATAGACGTGTCGATTCCGATTCCGAGGAATGCCAACGCACGTCCGACGGCTGATGTTTCACAGTTTTCGACATAGCTTGTCTTGTTGATGTTGGATGACCCGCGCTCCTCGTGAGCGTGGCCTGTGGCTACGATCTTGCCCTGCTCTGTGGCGATGGTGCATTTGCATACACACATGTCGCTGTCAAGGGCAGGGAACTCAGTCATGATGCTGTAGTTCTTGAGGGCAGCCTCCTGGCGGAGGTACTTGATACGCTCGTTTACTTCGACGTACTTCTTGCCACGAATGTTCGTGGTCTTGAATTTGTAATTAGACATGAATATTGGATTGAATTTTTTCTTTCTCAGTAAGTAACAACTTGATTGTATTGTCAATGTATCTAATGCGGTCAACCTTAGCGGCATCGTTCATGTAGGTATTCACAATGTATGTGGCGTTTTCGAAGAGCGTATCATACCCTTCTGCCCAAGCCATGTTGATTTCATGCTTGCGACGGTAATGGATGATGGTTGTACGTTCTTTCTCCAATGCGTGAGCGGCTATCGAGTCGCCGACGTATTTGGATAGCGCAACACCCATGGCCTGACGTGGCAGGAGGTACTTGGCGTGTCGCTTCTCAGGTTCGTTGGGTAGTCCGAGCGTTTCGTAGTACATGTCTACAGCATGCTTGGACTGGTCTAGTAGGTTGTAATGCTTCAGCAAAATTACGAAGTGATTTTAGTTTCTGCAAATTTTTCTCTGATTTTTTCTTGGATGTCAGCATATACCTGCATCGCAAGCATAACCTCTTCCATCTTACTTGTGATGTCCTGAAGTGATGCTTCCATTTCGATCGAGTTGTACGACACACGATTGGTGTACTTTGGTATTACCATCTCGTTGGCGTGGCGGCAGTGTTCCACAAACTCTGCCAAGCCTGCGCTGACAGGCATTTTGACCCATTCCTCTACGTCGTACTCAATGATGTCTTCCATGGCAAACATGCGAGCAAGAACCACTGACTTGGCGTCAAAGTCATACTCGTTGATGATGAACTTGATGGCTTCTTCATTCGTCATTGTCTCGGATGATAAAGGGTTCGTCATGTGTGTGGCGCTTCCATGCAAGCTCCAGGTTAGGAGTGGTGTAGATACCTCCGTTGCGGAAGTACCCATACATCGTAGTTGTTTCATCACTCATCTTTCTTGTCGAGTTTGTGTAGTTTATTCAGTTCACGCTCCATCTTTCTGCGGCGGGCACGGGAAGTGTGGTTGTTCTTGGTGCTTGCCAAGTTCTCGTAGAACTTTTTCTCCTTGTTAGAAGCCATAGCACTTCGCGGTTTTATATGATCGGAACATTCGGTAGGCGAGGTCTTTGTAGTCGGGTGGTCCTAGGTTGCGTCGCTCTTGTCGGTTCTCCCACAATTCGTACTCCCTCACGAATTGGCGGAGGACAGCCTCTGACACATCCTCTGTTGTGTATGTGTTGTCTTCAATCAGCATCCGTCATGTAGTTTTCTACGGGTTCAAGGTCTACGTCCATAAGATTTGAAATCCTGTTTGCTTCGTGCATCTCTCGCACCCATGTCCCTGCTCGTCGAGCACCGAACACGAAAATCAAGTACCTGTTAACGACTGTGTTGTCTCGACCTGTGATTTCCTGAATCTCTGGGACTGTCACACCGCTGAGATACATGCGGGTCCAATCAATGATTTCAGGCGCTGTGACCTTTCGGTACTTAGGTGTCTGTCCTTGGGTTGAAGGAGTTGCTTTGACGCAACGTCGAGTCATCTCCCTGTTCAGTTTAATCAGGTTGAACTTGGTGTTCTCGTTCAGAGAGGCGGTGAGTTGACTCTTGTCAACGGTGATGTTTAACTTACTCATAAGTTTGAATTTTAAGTTTCATTTTGGATTCCCAGTCCCTAATCATGCAGTCGAGCATCATCTTGTCATGGGGTGAGGCTGTTTCTTCGTATTTCTTCACGCGGGCTTCAATCTTTGCCCACTGTTCGTCCATGTAATCGTCAGTCATCGGTCTACTTCGCTAAGGCGAGTCATCTTGCGTTGGAACATGGCGACTTGGTCCTTCTGCAAGTTGCAGGTCTCGCGGAGCTTGACGTTCTCGTCGGTCATTAGGGCCATGTTGGTCTTGAGTTCTTCGTATTCAAGCTTGAGTTCCGCAACCTCACGTTCAAGTGCGGCTTCACGTCCTGTATGTTCGTGCCATGCCTTGCTTGCCGCCTGCTGACGGAACTCCATCGACTCGATGGTTTGCTTGGCACGGCTGATGGCTGACTCGCAGTACCGCACTGCGGCTTCGAGTTCGTTCTTGTTTTCTTGTACGGAGTTCATTTTCTTTTGATGTCGTGGTAAAATTCGTCTATTGATGCAATGATTTGGTCTTCGTTGAACTCGAAGATGTTTTCACGTAGTCGCTCTCTTGCATACTCAAGGAGCGTGTCTTGGTCCATGCAATCCATAAAGTCGTCGAGTTATTGGTCAACGAGAGTGTCGAGGTTTACTTTCATGTCAGAAGTTTTTGTGGAGGTAGCCCGACAGCATCAGCTGTTGGTTGACGCTTGAGGTTGGTGTCTTGAGTATGCGTCGCACACCCTCGTTTTCTGATGCGACCATGGGATCGATGTTGTACTCTTCGCAGATGAAGATGAAGTCGTTTACATTCATGCGTTGTCGTTGTAAAGGTTTGTGAGGTCAGAGTAGAGGTCGAACAGCCCTGCGTCTACGTCGAAGTCAGGGTCGTGGTGTTGCTTGTCTTGATACTCCCCCATGAGGTACATGAAGGCTTCTGCTATTTCTGTGTTAGTCATTGCTCTTGAGTTTCTTGGGGATGCGGAAAGCGTGCATGCTGTAGTCGTCAACGTCGATGAAGGCATGGTTGCGGTAGTACACAGAGGAGATGAACTCGTTGAGTTGCTCAAGGTTGTGGTGGCCTTGGTAATGCCCAACATCGCTTGTGTTGTCCATGACATCGGAAGAGACACGAGCCACAAGTGACATACACAGGGGGTTGTAGTCCCATGCCACACTGCAATCTTGTTGGTCCCACGTCAGCCACATGTGCTCGGTGGTGCCACTGCCTTCGTAGCGTGACACGTCAACCTCGACGATGCGGAACACTTCGACGGAGGCGTCGTTCTCGGCCACCCAGTCGTCGTGGTCCATGTCCTCGGGGACGCAGGCCTTGTAGTCGTCAGGGTCGTTGGTCATGGTGACGTAGGTGCTGGCTGGCATGTGGTCGTCGTGGTCGATGTTGACGCACATGTCGTCGTCGCGGTACGCTTCGAGGCATTGGTCGATGTGCTTCTGCGCGGCCTCCTTGGTAGGGAACCAATCGCAGGTGGTGTCGGAGTAGCCTTCGTACAGACCGCACACTCCGTGGATTACTGCATACATTTTCATGGTGTATTGAATTTGAAGTTTGAAATAAATTAGAAGGGAGGAGGGGATTCGAACGCCTCTGCTATTGGTGACTTGGAATTTCTCGCGATTAAAAGAAAACCATGCACGCACCGACTGCGCTCCCTTGGAAGTAGTGAGGGGGATGCCTGACGTTTCAGGCAGTCACCCCTCGTTGGTCAAACTTCAACTAACCAATTTGTATTCGTTGATGAGTTGTTCGATGGTCTTGCCGTCGTTCTCGGTTTCAGCTCGTCGGTCGAGCCACAGGCTCATGGTGCGGATGAAGTTCGCGGCATGGTCTTGGGGTTGCTCCTGCTCCTCCAGTTCGTGCTGAATGTGGTAGAGTTCGTCCTGCACCTGTTGGGTGATGTACTTGATGTCTGCGAGCTTGTCACAGAGTTCTTGGATTCGGTCGTTCATGCTTGCTTGGATTCGATGATTTCGATGATGTGTTCTGCCACCTGCTCCTCGAGGCGGTCCACGATGTCGTCCACCTCGTGGTAGTCGAGGCCACACTCGTGTCGGAGGTATTTGTCCAACAGCTTGTATGCGCTGTCTGACGTGGTGTGCTTGTGATTGAAGCAGTTGGATACCTGCACTTGAATTTCGAGGTCGGTGTTGTAATGGATAGTCATGTGTTGAAGTTTTGTTGTTTGAGGTGGTTCGTATATCACCTTCTTCATAAATTCAGAAGGTGTATATACTCACCACTCCATGTGGCCCATTGGGTCGGACCACTTGGCCCAGTACATAGCTCTCTCGTAGCCTGCCGAGCCGAGAGCAATCTCGATTTCTACGTTGGTCAGGTCGGTGAACTCGCGGAGCACCCCGTAGGCAAACTCCACGGCACGCTCTGACTTCTCAAAGTCAGCCCATGTGGCGTCACACGGCGCATCAACAGCCGTGTTACCCACATGAGCAATCACAATCTGCTTGACGAGGCTGACAGAGACCTCTTGCGCTCCCCATGTGAGCATGAGAGGGGCAGGGTCAGGTGACGTGTCCTGTGCATTGGCGGTGTTCATGATGCTGACCAAGGTCAGGAGAGCGGCCATCCATGCAAGGAAGGCGATGAAAGGGACGTTGATGTTCTTCTTCATGTGATGTGATGTAAATTACTTGTTTTCAATTAGTTTGACACTGCTTCTCTTGAGGGTGTAACCCTCTTTGGCTAATTGGTGCTTTAGCATGGCGATGGCGTCGGTGTCGGTGAGAGCCTGGATGGTGCCTTCGCTCCAATCGTCGCGGTCACGGCCACTGTAACAGGTGTACTCGAAGGTGTTCATGAGTCGTTGCTTCTGTGGATTGGTGTGAGTTCAAAGGTGACACCCCATGTGCCACCGCATTCATGGCATTCGTAGTCGAGGCACTTGAGTTCGTTGCCGTCGATTGAGTAGCCGATTTCTTGGGAGCCGAGACACATGGTGTCCTCGCTTCCGCACTTGTGACATCCTGTGACGTTCATGCTTCCTCCATGTAAGATTCCACAATCATCTGCTCAGTGCAGGTCAGCGTGCTCCACTCTTGAGTGGCGTAAAGGATGTTCTCTCCGTGGAACTGAAAGATGTCAAGCATGGCTTGAAGTTTGGCTTGCGCCATGTAGTGGTTGTTCATTGTAAATGAATTTGAAGTTTGATACAGACACCCCAAGGGGTGTTTCGCCTACTGAAGGCTCATCAGTGTACCTGCTTGGCGTCTACTTGCTCGTTGAACGTCTGGACGTATGCCTCCTTGAGGGTGAAGGCCAAGGCTTCGGGGTAGTCCTTGGCAAGGGCGGTATCACGGCCCGACCACATAGTCGTGGCGATTGACATGACCCAATCAGGGTTGTGACGTGACAGGTAGTTCAGGCGGTCGAGGTGCTTGCCGTAGTGGAAGCCGTTGAGGTAGAGCACAGCGGCTCCGAGGGTTGGGAATGCGTTTTGCATGATGTTGAAGTTTGAAGTTTCGATTGGTAGAGGTGGTTCGTATATCACCTTCTTCGTAAACTCAGAAGGTGTATATACTCACCCCCTTACATGGTGGTGGTTGGGTCGAAGGGAAGGTCAGAGAAGCTAACTTCGTTAGCCGTGTCATGTGATGTGTCATCCATCAGGACGGCCAAGGTGTTGGTCAGTTGGTCAATCTTGGCTTCCAAGGAAGCGACACGATCGTCAGATGACGTGACATCCACAGGAGAAGCGACAGCCTCCACCACTGCTTCGGCCTTCCGCTTGGCTCGGCTTTCAGCCCCTGTGTGACGTGACACGGATTCGGCTGACTTTCGAGCCGCTTCGACATCGGCCTTCGGCTTGCGCTTGGATGGTGTGACAGGTGTGTCAGGGCGGCCATGAAAGGCTCGGTCCATGTGGTCGGCGACCCGAGTCTCTGGGGTGGCCTTGGCGGCCTTCTGCTTCCGCCTCTTCGAAGCCTTACGCTTAGGGGTCTCTTCGAGACCTTCGACGTATGACATGAGGGAGAGGACAGCCTTCTTAGCATCTTCGATGCGTTCTGCGGTTGGGGCGAAGGACGCAGTGTTGACTGCTGACTTGACCTCCTTGAGGAGGTTGATACGTACATCTGACATGATGAGTGAATTGAAGTTTGATTGGCAACATTGCCGAGGCCAAAGGTAAAGCCACGAATCCTACACTTCCAAATCTTTTTTTGCTGATAAGAATCTTACCCTTTAGGGTAAAAAAGCCTATCAGACCATGCGCATACATGAGGCTCGACGTCATGCAGTGTGTCGTCATGGGTGATGATGTGATGCGACGTCCGTACCATGGGGAGGGGATTGAGCCGCCGATAGATATCTCTAAGAGAGATACTTCCCTGCTGTTATGCTTCAACCAACGTCACCAAACGTCCTGACTTGCAGTCAGTTAGGCAAAAAGCTAAAATGTTTCGGCCAAAAGGGCTGTTTTGACCCCTACGGGGGTCAAGAATCGGGTTTCGGTGTGCGTGCGTGTGTGCGTACATATATGTATAATCCCCAGGATCTGTATTACTCACCCATTTTTTACCAGGATCTACATTTCTCCAACAAAAATTACGAGTAGGTTGACCGATCCTACCTCGCGTGAAAGCTTTTAGGCTGTTCATAGACAATCAGTTACGCATATTTGCTTAAAGCGGTACTCTAACAGAAATTAGTGTCAGAAATCCGCTGTAACTTTGCCTCGAAGCCAGTCAAAAGGGAGAAGCAACTCGTAAAGATCAAGCTTCTCAAAAGGTTTTGGGAGATGTAGGTACATCTCTAAGCTGTAGCTTTTATCGCTGAGAAGGGCACAAGTAATATCTTGTATATTTGTACTTGAAAAACAACACTCACAGATACTCAGCTATGAAAGCAGTAAAGAAAACATCTAAGAAGTACAGGAAGGGCGGAAAGGTCGGAGATCCAAAGAAGAAGAAGGATGACAAGTCATTCACTACTTTGAGAGAAAACCCCGCGCGTGAAAAGAATAGACCAACCGAAGCGGACCTCAAGTACATGCTCAAGGGCCCAGGGTCTGACCGATTCCTGAAAGAACTCCCCAAGGTGATCAAAGCTAGAGAGGCTATGGAGAAGCGCAATCCTGCTTCTGGGAAGCCAGCTAAAAAGTCCTTCACCAAAACAAAAAGACCAATCAAGCGATGATGAATAGCGAATCAATGGCTGAAAAGCTGAGAGCCATGATGCAAAAGCAACAAGGTGGCAAGAGCAGCTTCACCATGACTGGTCAGTACAGTAGTGCTGTCATGCGAGAGGACGGACCAATGGGTTCAAGAGAGTACGTCGTGTACGACTCCCCTAATGGTGAGCAGGTCAAGGTGTACGGCAACTGGAACGAGTATGCTGTTTCTCGTGATGAGGAGGGTCGCGATATGATCGGCGACGAGGACTACCCAATCATTCAGAATGAATCTGGTGAGTTTGTTCTCGACGAGGCCCGCCACAGCGAAAACATGGATACAGCTTATGAGCGGGAACCTGTGGAGCGCATGGCTCGTGAAACAGAGCAAGAAAGCACTCAAGGAGCATCCAAGATCGAGAACCTGCTGGAGAAGTTGCGAGACGCTCGTGGGCCGCGCCCCCGTTTTGACGAGGGAGGCGCGATGCCCGATGACAAAGTCGCCAAGATGGAGAAGGCGATTGTTCGCATGCTGGAACGTGGTGCCTCTGACAAGGAGATTGCCAAGATGGTTCGTGAAAGCGGGCTGGGTAAAGACTACGCGTTCAACTGGGATAACGTTGAGATGCGTGTCACATCCTTTAAGAAGAAGGATCACTCCCAGTTCAATGACGACTTTGGCCCTGAGGATAAAGGAGGACAGCGTGAAGATATGTTCGCGTATGGGGGCATGCTCAAGAGAATGAAAGAGATGCGCTACGGAGGCAAGATGTACCCAGGTGGTGGCAAGCTCACTGCCAAAGGGCCAAAGACCGCTGGTCCTTTCCAAGGTCCATTTGGTGGGCCTGGAGCCTCCAAGACTGAAGACCTTCTTGAAAGGCTGAACGACTACAAGCGTCGCCGATGAATCTATCAAAGAACCTAACGCTGGCCGAGGTGACTAAGAGCACCACGGCTAAGCGTCGTGGCATAAATAATGAACCTGATGACTGGACTATCGAAAATCTTAAAGCCATTGCAGAAGAGGTGTTCCAGCCTGTTCGCAAAGCTTTCGGATGCCCTATCTACGTGTCGAGCGGCTATCGCTCCGAAGAGCTCAATGTTGCCATCGGTGGTTCAGTTCGTAGTCAGCACATTCAGGGTAGAGCACTCGATCTTGACGCAGACGTATTCGGACGCTGTACAAACGGTGAGATCTTCCAGTATATACTCAACAACCTTACGTTTGATCAGCTCATTTGGGAGTTTGGTGATTCGGATAATCCTGATTGGGTGCACGTGTCTTATGTGCGGGATGGTGTTAATCGTGGAAGGTGTCTCAAGGCTTGCCGAGACGAAAAGGGTAAAGTGTATTACGAACCGATCTTCGG
>Ga0181403_1000141_pt1 | contig 17466 bp, 18 predicted proteins | sample 26SPOviralmetaG_FD_130132 | JGI IMG/M metagenome (GOLD analysis project Ga0181403, IMG submission 130132) | Marine viral communities from the oligotrophic San Pedro Time Series (SPOT) site, San Pedro Channel, CA, USA - 26 SPOT_SRF_2011-09-28 | ecosystem: Environmental > Aquatic > Marine > Strait...
AACATTTGCGGCTGTAGTTTGTCCTTGAATTGTATCTACTGATAAAGTACTCATATGATTGCTAACCTTCCAGTTGATGTAATAGTAAGTGTTGTTCCGTTTGCAATCGTCAATGGGCCTGTAGTAGACGCATTGTTATTAGCTGCAATTGTTACGTTACCAGTTGTTGCATTTAGATTTACACGAAATAGATTATCTCTACCAGATGCGTTTCCATTTACAGTACCATCTTTACCAATATAATATCCAGAACCTAATGCAACACTATCTGCAATCTTATCTGCTGTAATAGCGTCATTTTGAATTTGTGCAGTCGTAATAGCGTTATCTGCAACGTCATCTGCAACAATTACATCAGCACCAATCTTTGCAGTCGTGATAGCGTTAGCTGCAATATCAGCAGTTGCAATCGTTCCGTCTAGGATACCTTTTGTTGTAATCTTTGAAAGTGCCATTTATATTTTCTCCGAAACTATTTAGTCTATACCTCATCCCACTTTTTGGATGATTCATTCCATTCATATTGTTTACTATCAGTTGGGTATGTTACTGGAGCTTCATATGTATTTGTTTTTTCATCAAAAACCCAAGATGGATATGGTTTTGGAGGAAAGAATGCTTTTTTACTTGCATCATAAGTATAACCTTTAGATGCTCGAGAACCTACAACAGTTTCACTATCAAAAGTTTCTATATAACTACTATCAAGAGTTTTAATAAATTCTTCATCTTCTGCTTGAATTACGTTAATTACTTTATTGTCTTTATCTACCTCTGCAAAATATCTCATATTACCACTCCACTACACAATATCCTGGCCCGCCACCTTGACCATTGTGACCAGATTGACCACCAGCACCACCAGTACCAAAACCCTCAGCTGCACCTTGGTTATTACCTCTTGAATTTCCAGCACCAAAGACACTTGCACCACCGCCATGTTGAGTTGGATTTCCACCACCAGATACTTCAACTGGTTCAGATGCATAATAGTAACCACCTTTTTGTGTGGCACTTCCTTTTCCACCATCACATTCTATGTACCAACCTTCACCAGATGTACCAAACTTAGAATCATTACCATCAGCACCATGAGCACCACCACTAAAACTACCAGAGGTTGCAGCTCCAATTGTTACAGCGATTGATGCACCAGAAGTTACTGTTCTTTTTAACCACAAAACACCAGCACCTCCACCACCAGATTGGTTAGAACCTTGGTTTTGTCCAGAACCACCACCAGCACATATTGAAACATAAATTGTTGTTATACCAGTAGGTACTGTGAAAGTTCCAGAAGATGTAAAAACTTGTCTTCTAGATGCAACTTTATTTGCAGTTGCAGCTCCGTCTGTTATCCCATTTGTTTTTACTCTAATTAAACTCATTATGGTTTCTCCGGCCACTTAACATCATCAAGTGACTTATAATCTTTTGTAATATCACGAAGTGCTTGTCTATAAGTTTTCCACTTTGCATCATCTGAAAGAGTTACATCTCTACTCTGTGTCCAATCTGTAGATGAAAGCATTTCATTACGAACTGACCTAAGAATATTCATAGGTTCTGCCTCTTCTATTTCTTTCATCTTTGCTTTAATTTCTGATTCAGTTGGTTCTGTTTGTTCTTTATCTAACCAAGTAACATCATCATTAACCATCTGAAATTTTGCATTTGGACGTAATTCAATTATTGTTCTCATTTTATCAATCATGCTTTAATCTCCGAAACTGTTAGGAACATTGACCCACCATTAGAAGCACCTTGTCTTGGTCTATTAATATAATAATCCTCTTGTGAATGAGAATAGACGGCATATTTAATTGCAGTTCCAGCAGCAACTGAAGCGTCAGTTTTAATTTTGCTTGTGCCGTGTTCCATAACATCATATGCCCCACTGTGAGAATCAGTACGATTTGGGTTGAAAGGAACATCTGTCTGATAAAAAGCACCACCAGCACCAATTGCAGTACCAGTAAAATTTTGTCTATTATAGTTACTATTCCCACCTACATCAACATATGCAGAGTCAGCTGCACTTGCAAGTTTATATCCAATTGCAAGTGAAATATCATGACCGTCATTGTTTGCCTCTGTACTAAGTGAACCAACTGGAATATTAGTTGATATTAGGAAATGACTATTTGCAGCTTTTGTTGTTAAACTAACTTCTAATACCTTTACAACTGAACCAGTAGTACCACCAAAACTTGTTGATGGTGAACTATGAACAGTTTGAAGAGTAGTTCCAGCAGGAACTTGTGCCGCTGGTAATGTTCCAGTTGTAAGTTTAGTTGCAGAAACACCAGAGGCAATCTTTGCATCCGTTACTGCACTTGAAGCAATCTTTGCAGTAGAAACAGCATTTGTTGCAAGTTTATTTGCATCTACTGTACCATCACTTGGTGTTCCAACTAAAAGTGGTTCACCCATTGCAAGAATAAAATCAATACTATCTGAAGAAGCTAATGTACTTGAAAAAGTAAGAGTACTACCAGAAACAGTAAATGAAGAACCAGGCTTCTGAATGACACCATTCAATGACACCAAAAGTTGATTTGCAGAACTAGGTACAAAGTTTGCACTGTTTAATTGTAGTGTATAACTTGCAGTCGCAGATGCTGTCAGAGCATCTAGAACTGAATATCCACCTACTTCTGGTTGTGTTCCTATGAATGGCATTATCTAATTTCCTTTATCATATTTATTATGCATCTTTAATAGTCAAAGTGCCTTCTTTAACTTGTTTTAATATTTCAACATACTGGCTATTTTTTTCATCTAATGGAATACACCACTCTTGACCATCAATAACTGCAAGAATGGATGTATTTTCTCCACCTTTTGCTTGATACTGTGCGCTTGTAATATTCATATTTTTATAACTCCGCTGATAAATCTATATAATGATTTGCATCATCACCATAAGCATAGTATGCGTTATTATCTGTTAAACCAGAGAAACCACCAATCCACCAGTTAAGATGATTTTCACTACCCTTTTGTCCAGAAACAGCTGTTGATGTAGAAGTGTAAGCGTTTCCACCATCTTCCACTTTCATACCAGCACCCTCAAGTGTTATACTTGGGGTTGAAAACATAGGATTTTGAAGATGTAACGTACCTTGTACAGCTGAAGTACTATATGCAATCATACATGGACTATATGCACCTTGTCTCAATCCACTGATTCTTTGAAAGTATCTTTTACAATCTTCAAGTTCATCTTTTCCAAGTTGTCTCTCGTAATCTGTAGCCGCTTCTGCAATTTCAAGTTGAACACCAGTAACCAAAAATAAAGTTGTACCAGAACCATTATGTTTAATAGTAACTTGTAATCCGTTTGTAGCAGCAGCAGTTAAATCAGCACCACTCATTTCATGAGTGTATCTTGCCCAACTGGTGGTTGTGTTATGATTTTGTGTACTTCTGTTTGTAGTTGCACCACTAGTATCGGCAACATTCATAGTTCCAACTACAGATGTAATTTTAGCAGTACCAGAGTTAGTAGTATGTTTTAAATAAAACGATAGAATAACTTTAGTAGAACCACTAGTTGGAACATGAACACAATTACCAGATTCAATAAACTGAGTGATACCAGTTGCATCACCACTACCCCCACAAGAATTAGAGTATTTAAAATTATTTGGTGAGTCTGGTGTATCTGTAGAACGAGTATTTGCATGACTGCCTGGAGCATAAAATTTCCATCTATCACAACCATACACATTAGTAGAGAATGATGTGCCTCTTTGCCAGTTAGTCATACTTCCATTGATGACAAGGTTTCTACGACCTAGATTTGGAATAACTTGATTTCCTATAGTTTGTATTTTACTTAATGGCATCTATTTACTCCGTTGGTGCAGTTGGCCAAGTTATTTTACTTTCGTCAACAAACCCTTTATCATTTAAAGGAACAGTAAAACCTTTTGTCATATCTCTTAAAGATTGTCTATATTTTTTCCAATCTGCAAAGTTTGAAACCGAACCACCCTCTTCTCTTTCTTTGATTACAACCCAATCTGACTCAGTAAGTTTTGCATCTCTCAACATACGAAAATGTTCAAGTCCATATTCTTGTGTACCTTGTTTATAATTGTTCATATTAATTCCATCCGTATACTTCTACATCATAATCAAATGCTACACCAGACCCAGCAAGTTCATCAGAGTTCACATGAAATGTTGTAAAACTGGTTAGACCTTCAAGGTGAGAATAATGCATGGCCTCAACTGGGCCAGTACCTTCTCTAGTATGAACATTGTGTCCATGAAGATAAGCTTTATAAGTGCCGGCTGCATGACTTTGTGTTACAAGCATTTCACCGCTCATGTCTAGTCCAGTAGCGGCAACTCTTCTACCAATTTGTGCGTATCCACCATTGTGTCCAATATTGTTGGCAAAAGTACCACTTAGACCAAATTCAGTATAACCACCACGAAGTGTCACACCACTTCCCCAATAATGATATACAACAAGAGCATTAGGGGAAGTTCCACCTTGTGTAAATCTTAGTCTGTAAAATATTTTGTGTTTTTTATAAGAAGTTGATAATGTTCCAAGTAAAACATTAGTAGAACTCGTAGAAGAACCAGTTTGTGTGTCAACAAGTTTCCATGCAGAGGGTGAATCAAAAGTACCACTAACAGTTAAGTTTCCAGCAATTGTAGGGTTGTTTTCAATTTTTGCACCAGTAATAGCATCATCAGCAACCTTTGCAGTTGTTACTGTATCAGCAGCAAGACTTGCAGTAACCACAGACCCATCAATTGGGCGTGATGTAACTTGTGCTTGACTTTTGTTTATGACGTAAAAGTTTAGACCAGATGCAGGCGCTTCAGACATAGTAAGAGTTGTACCAGCGGCAGTATAAGCTGCAGTTGGTTCTTGTCTTACGTTTCCTACGAAAACTTCAAGGTCATTTGCATTTGCAACTGGATTCGTTAAAGTGAAAACAGTTGTAGACCCATTCGCAGTAAAAGACTGCTTTGGGTTTGCACCCACGAAACCTTGAGTTGGTGTAGTTCCTAAAAACGGCATACCCTACTCCTATGTTATCTGCATCAAACCAAGAACTGCATCCAGTGATGTAGCGGCACTTGCTTGAACTTTTAATAAATCTCCTGCTTCTAGTACATATTTCTGACCAGCGAAAACTTCAAGAGTTGTATTTGCTGGAATAGTTACCTCGTTTAATAGTAGAGGTGTTGTACTTGCAGAAGTATCTGTCATTTGTACCGTTGCATTTACTGAATTGTCTGTCTTGTTAGTTAATGCAAGACCAAGAATAATTCCAGTTGTAGATGCTGGACAAGTGTATAAAGTTGCAAGAGCAGCGTGGTTAACTGAAACTAAAGATGCGTTTTTAAATGTGTTTGCCATATTTCTTTTATCCTAAAGCGATTGCTAATGCAGTAGCGTCATCAGCAGGGTCAAATGATAATTTTGCACTTGTGATTGCTCCATCTGCAACAGTATTTAGTGTGTTTTGTTGTGATAGTTGTATCACTTGTATATTATTTGTTCCACTTGGTGGTGCAGAAGTAAATGTTAATGCAGTACCATTCACTGTGTATGCATAACTTGAACCATACCTCTGATAAACATTATCAACAAATACCATAAAATTAGATGCGCTACTAGCAGAAGGAAGTTGTGTTAATGTAAACACAGTTGTTGACCCATTACCATTAAACTCATCTATGTGTGGTGATGCTTGTGCAGACACCATTGCAACCGTTGAACGACCAAGGTATACAATAAAAATTCTAGAACCATTACTTGGTGCTTGTGCAAAAGTAATCTTTGGACTACCACTTGACAAAGAAATGTTGAAAGAAAAATCTGGTTCTTGAATAATACCATCAAGAGATACCATAATTTGACCAGCTTGTGCAACAGCAAAATCTAAGTCATAAGTCGTAGTTGACCCATCACCAGTGATTAACTGTTTGTCAAATGTACCGAAGGACGGTTCTAATCCAATATAACTTGTCATCTCTTATCCTTTAACATATTTAGTCTGCGTCTTCAATAGTCAAAGTTTTTGCTTCAACTTGTTTTTGAATTTCTTGATAATCCGAATTACTTTCAACAAGAGGAACATATAAAATAGTATCATCAACAAGAGTTGTTTTTATAAATGTTAGTTCTCCAGTTGTAGGACTGTTAAATTTTTTTGCTTCTTTAATTTCCATAATAACTCCTAAAGTTCAGCACTGCATTTTATGGCTGCATTAGCACCACCACCCATTCTAATTTGCAATCTACCAGCGTCACCTTGTGTAGCACTAATACCACCATTAGACTGCATATCAATAGAGTGACTACCACTACCATCAGCCTGCATTGTATCAAAAGGGTCATTACCATTATTTCTATAAAATCTCCACCAACCAGAACCATTATTGAAAGTTAATGTTGGAGATGTTCTCATTACAACTGGAAGTTTTATACATACATTTATTGCACTAGAATTCCAAGCATGAGCAGCAAACATTGGGTACTCATAACCATCATGGGTATTACTACTTATCTCATAATAATAGCGGTGACAAAGGGAAAGTTCTTCTGCTAAGAATCGGTGTTCAAAATCCGAAGCTTCATCTCCCAATTCCCATTGTACTCCAGTAAGATAAAAATTATTATTTGTACTTGATGCTATATTTGCTGTGTGTCCAGTAAGATTTCTAGCATCTGTGTTATTAGCCCATGTAGTATTAGCAGTTCCTCTAAAGTTAGAACCAACTGTCAATCCCCAAACAAGCATCATGCCATTACCATTATCATTGTTAATTGTACCATTTGGATTTGCTGGAACAGTAAGTGTAACTTTTTGCCAAGTGTTTGCTTGTGCAATGGTATATGTAAAACCTATATTTTGTGATGTACCATCTTGTGTTGTTAAACCTACACTAAATGTATCAGTAAGATTTGATTTTACCCAGAATGACAATTTACTACTTCTAGCACTAGATGAACCATACTGTAATCTTTGTAAGGTATTAGCTTCTAATCTCATACGAATACGAATTAACTCATTTGCAGCAATACTTGTATCTGCTGTCGTACATTTTATTTCTAGTGCATCTGAAAAAGGTGGGTTGTCAGTAATCACTTGGTGTTTAGTAGAAAAATCTGCTGTGTCTAAATTGTTTTTTATTAATGTGTATCTATCAACTGCACTATCATTATGTACATTGGTTGCAGCTCTTTGATGAATCTGCATAGCTCCGTTGATAATCATATTTTTATTTTTACCAACACCAGTTGTTTTTACTTGTGTGACTGCACCGTCAGCAACACTTGCAGTTACAACAGCATTATCAGCAAGTTTTGCGGCCGTCACTGCATCAGCAGCAAGTTTTGCAGTTGTGATTGAACCGTCTGCAACATCTCCAACTGCAATAGTAGATTCGTTATTTAAAAGTTCTGATAAGTTTTTTGCGTTACTAGGCATTATACAAAGTACCTCGCCATTATTTGTGAATTATTTACTGGAGCAAATGTAAATGTAAGAGTTGCACCAGATATACCATAATCCGTTGTTGGTTTCATACAAACACCATTATAAAAAACAAACACATCATTGACAGATGCGTTATTACTTAAAGTAAATGCAGTAGCACTACCATTACCAGTAAAGTTATCTAGGAACATTGAAACTGCTCTTCTTGCAGTTGTTCTGATACCAAGGTGTTTCACTTCAATCTCTGCACTATTGTCTGGTGCAGAAGTAAATGTTAGTACTCCAGTTGTAGTATTGACAGAGTAGTTTGTTGAACTCTTCTGTAAAATACCATCAACGAATACCATAATCTGTGTAGAGTTTGCTGGAACTTCTGTTAAAGTAAATGTGGTTGCAGAACCGTTACCAGTAAATGTATCTGTGGTAAATGTTTTAAGAGTTGTCTCTAATTCATTTACACCAACTGAACCAGTTGCTGGTTTGTGGAAGATACTTGTAAGTCCTCTATGAATGACATAGATACTATCACCACTTGCAGGCGTTCCAGTAAATGTTAATTTTGTTGGTTTGTTATTTGAGTCATCTGCAATTGTATAGGCAACATCTGGTTCTTGAACAACATTGTTGACAACAACCATAATATTTTGTGAAGAACCACCAGGCACTTCATTTGTAAGAGTAAAAACTGTTGCAGAACCAGTTCCAGTAAAGTCTTCTTTTAAGAACTGAGGACTTACTCTGTTTTCGATTGCGTTACCTATGTAAGACATATTAAGATACCTCTTGTAGAATACCAGCGATTATATCACAACTAGCAGCACTTGCATATGCATAAACCTTATCATTTGAGTTAAGAACAATTTTTTGTCCAGATACAATCTTTAGTGTTGATGATGCTGGAATTGTTACATCTTTAACAATGTGATATGCTTTGAATATTACCTTTGTACCAGCGGCAGTTCCATCAGCTGCACCAGAATTTTGTGCATATGTAAATGTTGTTGTACTTGGAACAGATGCAACCTTATACATTCCGTTTACAAATGCAGTTGTTGAACCAGTTACCATAACATATTGACCTACACTTAATCCGTGTGCAGAACCAGTTGTTACAGTCGCAACATCACTCGTTGATGTAATACTTGTGATTGAACCTAGTGTTGCACTTGTATCTTGAATAAAAGCACTTAGTGCAATACTTGCTGTACCAGTATTTGAAGCGTCTAATTCAACTAGAATTGAATTGACACCACTTGAACCATTGTTTGCATTATAAACCAACTGTGGGCCTGTAGCATTATCAGTCGCACTTCCAGTGGATTGATAAAACTCACCAGCAGTTGGAATACTTGCAAAACTATTTACGAAGTTATTAGCCATATTTCTTTCCTTATCCTAATGCAGTTGCTAATGCGATTGAAAATCCTTCAGTGGAGATAGTACCCCCAACCGTAGGAAATGTCAAGTTAACAGAACCGTTAGTTATGTTTCCACCAGTTTGTAAATTACCAGCAGTCATTGTTCCAGAGATTGTAACTGCATTTGGTAAACCAATTGTAAGTGTCTGTCCACTTGCAACAGTTTCAATCTCATTTGAAGTACCAGCGATTGTTAAAGATTGCGTATCTAAATCAACTGCAAAAGTTCCACTATCACCAGCACCATCTAAATCTGATATATTAACAGCAGTATTAAGTAATGTTACTGCTTCTACAACATCAGTCGCAGATGCAATAATACCAGATGCACCAGTAATACCAGCAATATCACCAACGTCAGTTGCGAGTTCATTAAACTCTACTCTGAATTCCTCGAAGGTATTACTTGCTACAACACTTCTATCTGCCATCTTTTTCTACCAATTTTACTAAGAGAGTTTTAATCTCATGCATTTCAGATTTTAATATATTTATCTCTCTTGTTGCATCCCTTAAACTATCTTTTTGTAATTCAAAACTTTTCTTTCTTTGCACAGCAGCAAGATATGCACTTCTATTAGTATTTATGATTGCTTTACTATGCATATCACGAATTAAATCTCTTTCGTCTTCTACTTGTTTGAACTCTGACATTATGTTGCTAATGCGATTGCTCGCAAATCCCTAAGTCTTGGTGGTTCAGAAGTATTAGTTCCTTGCATCACAATCTTGACAGAAAATGCAATGAACTCATCTAAATCATTTGCAGTATACTCATACTCTTTAAAGTCACTATCAGTCAATGATGCGTTAACAACATTGTCTGGGCCACCATTTGTGTTGAAGAAGTTATAACCAATTTCGTCAAAGTCCGAAGAGTCATCTGAACGAAGTATCTTAAACATTAATTTAACATCAGCACTCGCATATCTGTTCATGTCAATAAGAACTTTAATACCAGTAGCAGGAGTATCAAGTGCAACTCTTCTTGTGATATAAATTGCTTCATTACTATCACCAGAAGCGGCATCTGAAGGAACAAAATCTCCTTGTAATGCAGTTACACCAACATCAGATGCACTATCAATACTATCAAGTCTATTACTAAATGCAACAACTGATTTTCTATCTAAATCTACTATAGGAGATAAGTTTCCCAATGATGTTTGTAAATCAACATCTAGATAAAAAGATTTCTGTCCAGCAAGTTCATTTGTTTCGTTAATCTGACTTGCAATAATTTTAGGATTATCAAAGTAACAGTTTTCACCAAGAACTATAGACTTAGCAAAAGAAGTACCTTGAAGATTAAATGATGATTCTGTACCAGAAGGTGAAGTTCCACTCGTAGTTCTAATTGATGCAGAAACCTCTGTATCTGGGAAAGAAACAGTTGGAAGTAATGTTTGTGTACCATCCAACATTGCATTTTCAGTTGCAACTACAGAATTACCACCTTGGTTTGAACTTGAAGTTGCAGCTGTTGTTGTTGCAACAGTATAACTATCAATTCTAACATTCGCAAGTGCAGTGTGGGTTTTATTAATTTGGTCAAGAGGTATACCATTCATTTGATAAAGTTCTACAGTTGCACCACTAGCATGAGTTGCAGCTGTTGTACTATCATACCCTCTTGTAGATGCAGTAATTGTAGTACCAGAAATTGTACCTACAATAATCTCACTACCAATCTTAATGTAAATGTTTGAACCATCATTACTTGCAACAAATTCAGAGTTTGCATTAATTGAAATACTTGTCTGTGTTGTTGAGGAAATAGCAGATGCAAGTGTTGTCGTAATATCAGAACCTACTCCACTGATAATCACATTGTTATTTGTAGAATACATATGGTGATTTGGATGTGTCATTTGAACAAATGTCTGACCACTAATGGTTCTCACTGGGTCAACTGGAAGTGTTTGATTTGGAACAACATCATTGTTAAGTGTCAGTTTACCACTAGAACCAGCAACAAAACTTGCTCTATGGATTGTGAACTTCATATCTTCATACTGATACGAATTCCAAGTAGTATTATTTTGTGATTTAAATAAAACACCCAAGTGTGGTTGTTTTGAAATCATTCTTGTACCACCAATATCAAGTTCACCCATTCTAGAAATCCATGCAAAATAACTTTCACAAGGTGTGAACAGAACAATACAGTATTCAACTTCATCTTTAATATAAATTGGAGCATCAAATCTAAATGTTGTGGGAACATCTGCTGTTGATGATAGGTTTATATTACTAATCTTTTTACCAGAAGCGGCTCTTGCAGCTGCTGTATCTACTGTAAGTGATGTATCAGAAGCGATTGCAGTTACCTTTGCAACAAGAGCATCAGCATCATAGTTTTTAGTATCGGTTGTAACACCAGATATACTATTACCAGCGTCTGCAATTGTAATTGTATCTCCAACTTTTAAGTTATGTGTACCAGTCAAGAAATCTGTGTTAGTACTAGTTACAGTAGTTCCACCAGATGACATTGAAACAGTACCCTTCATATATGGACTTAAATATTTTCCAGCAAAAGGTAATTGTTTAATAGTTGGGAAACCATTTACCACTTCTCTTATCTGACAAAGAACTGGAATATTTTCATCTTTTCTTTGGAAGAATACATCAATCTTAGTAATCATCTCCCCACCAGATATGGTAGATTTGAATGTCTGAGCAAGTGGGTCAGAACCTTCTTCACCATCCTCATTACTCTGAAATCTGGATGCAATTAAATCTCTTCTACTTTCTTGTCTTGAAGTTGCACTTGAGATAGTTCTTGTATCAGAAACATTTTGAGTTTCAATTCTACCATTTCTAGTTGCAATAATTTCTTCTTGAATATTTCTAAGAATACCAGTGGATGAGAAAATCGCTTGTGCGAAAGTTTCTGGTTCTGGAATTGAAACATTGGTTGCAGATGATGTTAATCTGAAAACTCTTTGTCCAGTTTTAAACTTTGGATTACCAGCAACATTTGGGTCTGGAATAGTATACACCCCACTAACCTCTCCGTTACCATCTGCAATAATAGACCCACCTAAAGATGCAGTGGAATAACCATTTGCATTAGGTGTTACAAAAGAACTAACATTTACTTTATCAAAAAATGGGTAAACTCTTGTAACTGGTTTCAAACCTTGTGCAGTAAATGTAATATTAACACTCCTCATGAAAGGTATAAGTGCAGTAGAACGTAATCTATCACCATCAGTTTGATAATCAATCTGTGCAACAACTTGAGTATTCAAACCACTTCTTCTTTGATTCTGAGTCGTAGTGGTTGTTACTCTTGTAGTTGTGTCTCTAAATGTACTCCAAGTTGTACCCCACCAGTTACCACTGACTGTACTAAACGTACTTGAAGATATATCTTGTCTTGTAGTTGAAGTACCAGACCATTGTGTCTGCCATGAGTTCCATACAGTACCCATTGCGTTTCCAACTTGTGCAACCAACTGGTCAAAGTTACCTTCTTTGTTGATAATAAGAGCTGGTAGTCTATTAACTTCAAACCACTCATCACCAGATGGGTTTAGTTGACATACACCAGTCCATGTAAATGTAAGAACTGGGTTTAAGTTTTCAACTCTAGATGCATATGGTTGTTGTATAGATACAACTTCAGTATAAGGTAATGTAACAATGTCACCAGTCCTTTGATACCCATCACCAGTCCTTTGTGAATCTGTGGTATTTTCTTCAATAAGTTTGATACCCTTCATAAAGAATTTTGGACGAAGTTCATTATTCTCATAGTCAATTGAGTTTCTATAATCTTCATTTTGAACATCACCGACTGAGTGACCAGAAAAATTATCTACAACGAAACCAGATTTAAATCTATCTAAACCATTACTATCTTGAACTTGAAAAGATTTTGCATCTTTTTCTAAAAGATTTAATGCAGTATAATATTGGAGTTGATTAATTCTTTGTTCAAGTTTACCAATATCTGCCATTGTGTATCGTTTGTTTTGAGTTTTACTGAAAGTAATATCATCAATGTCTAACACATATGGTGGTAGAGAAACTTCTGCAAGTAACATAGCTTTTTCAAGTTTCTTAGGAAACTCTGGTATTTCAGATGCAACACCATTTAAGACTTTAAATAAACCAGATTCGGTTAAGAATATTAAATCTTTTCTTCCAAGGAAGAAATCAAAATCATATTGAAACTGAGAATTGTCTTTTGGTATTTTAATATCAGATGCACCAGTTCCAGCAAAAGACCTTGCAGAGAAATCAAAAGATTTAGATGTAACTTTATGTGCAGTTTGACTTTGAATACTTGTTGCAGTATTAATAGTTGCATCTGCAACTCTTGGTCTAAAGTCTACTGTATCTCTTAGGTCAAATTCACCAGATGGAGCACGAACTTCTGGGTCAACTCTTGTTGAGGTATAAGTTGGAATTTCAGTGTAGTCAACACCAGCATATGAATCCACTGTAAAGAAATCACCAGTACCGTGTGCAAAGTAATTACATACAATTAATAATCTACCAACTGGACTTGGTTTACCACCTTTTCTTACAATTCTTGAAATATCATAAAAGTTATCTCTTTGTCCAGTGTCAAGAGTAAATCTCTCTGTGATGTTTTTAGAACCAGCAGTGAATGTTCCTAGTGTTGCAGTCGCAGTAGATGTTTGTCCAGTAATTGTTTCGTTTGCAGTAAATGATTTACCATTTGTGATAACAAATGTAATTGGGTTTGTTGTGTTAATAATAGTCGCATTACAACCACTAATCGCACCATTGATAGTTTCACCCTTTGTAAATGTTCCAGATACACCAGTCACCGTAAACTGTGGAAGGGTTGGATTTACACTTGCAGACTCTGAGTCAAAAACTGCAAACAATTTATATACGTCTGCACGACCAAGTGAAATTTCTTTATGTGTAGATGCAGTACCATATTCTGCACCAGCACCAGCATCAGCATCAACTAGAACTAGATGACCAGAATTATTTGTTTTGGTTTTTTCGGATGCAACAGTTCTTGTTAAAGTTGCAACAACTTTTACCTTTGCACCGTTACCTAATATTTCTGGGTTGGTAATTGTAAGTGTATTTGCATTTACAACATAAGTTTGTGCAGGCGTTGTACTTGCATCCAAATTAACAATGTCACCAGCGGCTGCAGTATTTGAACTACCACCAATTGCAGAACCAGCAGTGATAATTGAAATTACACAATCAGTATTTGATTTTGCAGAGAAGGTTTCATTAGAACCAGCAGTTAAGTTAATCTCACCAGATGAAGTTGTTGTTACAACAAACTGTTGTCTAAATGTAACTGTAGTTTGTGGAGCACCAGAATTTGAATCAGTCTTTAATGTTTTAATAACACTCTTTCTTAACTTTCTAAGAAGAACATTTTTCTGTTGGTCACGAAGAGTATTTCTTAATCTTACTAATTGTACAGATGTAACAGCTGTTGCAGAGTTTAAGTTTGATGAACCATTACCATTATCAAGTGTCAATGAAGTGTTAGATGCAATCGCTTTAACTCTACCAGTTAAATCTGCACCACCAGCGGCGGCACCAGGCACAGTAACAAAGTCACCAACCTTTAGGTCAAGTGTAAATGTAGTATTAAATCCAGTAACCACATTGTTAGAACCATTCATAGAAACATTACCATTAAGGGTTAAAGATGTATCTAATACTAAGTTCGCAGTAAAATCTGCACCAGTAACAGGCGAGTTCATAAACAATGATTTAACATCATCAAAGTTTCTTGATGTAATAACTGAAATTGTAAGTTCATTGTTACTTGCATCTTCTATAAGTTGATTTGCATTATTAGAAACAGTTTGTGAGGTTGAAATAAGTTTTTCACCTACGTTGAAATTACCAGATACAGTAATTAATTGAATTAAGTTATTAACAGCACTAAAAACAAATCCAGTTGCACCAGAACTTTGTCCAGTTATTTTTGTACCTTGTGCTACTCCATTTGGACTACCACCAAAGTTTGCACTAAGTTGAATTTGTGTGAACATACGAACATCAAAAAGATATGCATTAAATAATGCATCAGAGTCAGCACCATTTGATAATGTATCATTTGTAGTATTTCCAGATGCGTGTTCAAATGCACGAGCTCTTGCAACACCCACTTGACTACCAGCAGTTGTGCCTCTAGTTGAAGCTTTCAATGAATGTAATTCAACTGTACGATATGGTTCTGCAACTTCACCAGAAATAAAAGGTGCAAGGTCTGGTTGACCAAAAACATCCGTTACTTTTGTAAAATTACCTACTTCAATATTTGATATTGCAGAGTCAAAGTTCTGTGTAGTTCTTGGTTTAATTAAGTCTAAGTATGTTGGAACAATTGTTTCAATTTCATAACCACGAACATATGCTTTGCCTGGGTCAAGTTGAATAGTTGCAAGTTCTCCAGAAGGAGTTTGACCACCATCAGTTGTTTGGTTGGATGCATAAACACCCTCATTAGTACCGTCATCTAATGATTCTTTAACATCAATATCAAAAGACCTAACTGTATAGTTTCCAGATTCATCAAAAGTTCTTCTTGCAATATTTTCGTTAAAGATATTATAATCTGTTTTATCTACTAAACTTTCAACAACACCATTCTTCAGTCTCATAAGTTCAATAAAGTTTTCATCATCAGTTGAACCTAAAGGAAGTTTATCAAGTGTCAGAGTACATTGTAATCTATGAGCACCCTTTGCATTAATATTTGAAGAACCAGCAGCATTATCTAAAAGTGTAGTATCTGCTTCTGGAGTAATTAAAGTTTCTTTAACAGTAAGACCAACACGATAAGATGGTGTGTTAGAATATTTTTCTAGAATAATTCTTTGTTCTGGTACACGAATAAATTGACCACGAACAAAGTATACACCTTCTTGAATAGCAGCAGAAGACCCTAAGTCCGTACCGTTTGCTGTTAAGATAGTTGCAGAATTGTTACCAGCATTAATTGAACTAATTGCAACATCAGAAGCGAGACTTTCACCGTTTACAAATTCTACTGTAGAGTTTGCAACCGAAGCACCAGTAGTACCAGTTGAACTTGCAGTAGTTGTTGCAGTTGTTAAATATTTTACATAAAGAGTTGGTGCATCAGTAGATGTAGCATCAGTAACACCAATTACTCTTGCAGTAATACCAGAAATACTACCAGTAATTACACTACCAACATATGATGAGAGGTAACCAGCGATTGAAGCAGAGTTAAATGTTGCTTGTAATTTTACGGCATAATATGCATTTGTAAATGAAATCTGGCCAGGAATGACCATAGACCCTTCTTTAAAAAAATGTCTACCATGTCTTTCAATTTGATTTTGAAGAATAGATTGTAGAGTTGTTAATTCTCTCGCTTGTACGGCAAAGCCTGGACGAAAGAGAACTCTTTGAAAATTATCTGAAACGTCATAATCATCATAATAAGGTGATACATTTAAATCTGTTTTTTGCATTGTTTAGAATTCCACTACGACTTTAATGTCCTCAGTTTGGTCAGAGGCTCTTGATATTGCTCTTCTGTTTTCAATATAAATCACTTCACCAGTATCCCTTGATAGTTCTGGTACTGCATATCCACTCGCAAATACAACACCATTTGTAGTTCCAGATGTTGAAGTTGATGGAGTGTGTACTGCACTAGATGAACTACCAGTCACAGCGTTTGCACCAGAAAATGCAGTAAGGTTACCAGATGTATCTAATCCATATGAAGTATATTTTTCTTGAACATAATATAATATTCTGTTAGTTGCATCCCATTCGATAACTCTACCATTTGCACCAGTGGTTGCTTGAGTGATTAGTTCGTCTACTTGAAAACTTCCAGAACCACCAGCAGCCATTATGATTGCATTTGTAGTTCTTGCAGTTGAAAGGGAAGCAACACTATTAGTAGTTGGGTCTTTTGGATTTTTTACAATACCCACTCTTCTGAAATCATTAACTTGAACTACGTCAGCGTCTGCTGGTTCAAACTTAGATTGTAACATAATATAATGTCCACCCAATTCTGCAATGTCATCAGTACCGTGACCACTAGGTGGGTCAACAATCGCTTTAACTGTACCAGCGGTTGCACCATTCCATGAGGTTAATGTTGCACCAGAAATCAAAGTACTTGCAGAAGCATCTGTATAGATGTTTGTTCCTGCTAAACTAAAGTTTGCAAAAGAGTATCCAGTTCCATTTGCTTGCATGAATGAAGTAGTTGATAGAGAGTTATTACCAAACTCTGCAATTACACCACCGGCAATAACTAATTTTGCAATACCACCAGTACCATCACCTCTAAGTTTAGTATAGAATGTTCCGTTTGGATATGATGAACCACCAGAGGTTACCATGAATACATATACACCTCTGTTTGCATCTGCATTTGCATTTACTTTAACAGTCATAAAGTCTGTTGTCAAGTAGTTTTGCACTTCAGTTGTAGTCATTGTGTACATAAATTTAATATAATAGTTGTTGTCCTGCCAGAATGGTGCGTTACCAGTCGAGGTAGGTTCTGACCCAGAAATATTTGATGCACCAGTTTGAAGTTGGTCACCATTGTAAAG
>Ga0181403_1000144_pt1 | contig 17293 bp, 17 predicted proteins | sample 26SPOviralmetaG_FD_130132 | JGI IMG/M metagenome (GOLD analysis project Ga0181403, IMG submission 130132) | Marine viral communities from the oligotrophic San Pedro Time Series (SPOT) site, San Pedro Channel, CA, USA - 26 SPOT_SRF_2011-09-28 | ecosystem: Environmental > Aquatic > Marine > Strait...
GGGTGAGCATAATGCTCGTGAGCCGTTTGCTCGCTCTCCGACAGGCGGTTAACAAGTCGCATTAGCAAACGGCTCACGGCTCGTGAGCATAATGCTCGTGAGCCGTTTGCTCGACCTCTGACAGGCGGTTAAGAAAGTTTTGCGGGCTGTAGAAACAACTGCTACAATTACTGATCACCACATGTTAATAAAACACATGGAGTGGTACCGCGCTTTACTGTATACATGTTTTTTAATTGTTGTTCTAATAGAGTTGGACATGATTCGACAGGCAATCCAGAAGGTTCAAAAGTCGATGAGTAATACATTAGACAATACACTGTCGACTAAAGGCATTGAGACCATAGTGAACGACCTTGCTGACGATGAAAGCAGCGAGGTGGGTAAATTAATACAAGATGCCAATTTAGATGTTGAAAAAATTGAAAAGATTCTGAAAATGTTCTCCCCTCTTTGAAACATCAAGCACATCAAGTACGTCATTGTAGCCACAGGTACATTTATTGTGGCTTCTCTCACTGAAGTCTCTGATTTTTAAATTTCACTTCAAATAAAACACATGCAGCGTCGATCCACTCGTCAGACATCAGTACCCGAAAGGTACAGGGGGTTCGTTCAATTCCAGGACCATGGGGGCGTCGTGGTGATAGAAAATGATGGCTCGCATACTACGTACAAAGAGCAAGACATGTTGCACGTGATAGACGAAGGGTCTGATACAGAATTTGAAGGGTCTAGCGCTGACGAGGCAAGGATGGATTTGATGGATTTGGAAGAAGGCAAGAAAGAGCAATATGAAGGCGACTTCATTGAGATGGACAGCGATTACGATGACATGGTCAACGATGCTGCGTATGACACAGAACAATCTGTACTGTCAGAACAAGATTCTATCCATGATTCGTTGCTTGATAGTGACATTGAAGATGAATAAACTTTTTATTTCAGCCTAAACTTGAAATTCAAGTGTACATGTACGAGGGTGGCCCCTTCTCCTTGTGGCGGACATCAGATTTGTACTTGTGGAGGACTTCTCGAACGGTACTGGCCCGTACTTTGGTGGTAACGTTGCGGCCAAACAGGCTTTTCATATGTCGCACAGTCACCTTGTGGACGAGTTCCACCATGGTGGCGGCAGTTGACTGCACTGGTAATAGTTTTTGGAATTCGGCATCACTGATGTCGCTGGTCAACTTCATTTTCTGTAAACGGGACTTGAATATGCTACAAAGCTCTTGTTTTGTATACTCAGACATTGTGTGCACCCACGGGAACCGACGTCGGAGTCCAGGGTTCGAGCTGAAAAACATGCTGTTTAGTTCTTTTTCGTAACCCAGGATGATACAAGTGAACTCATCACCATGTTCGGAAAGGTTGCGATTGAGTATATCGATTACTGTCTTGGCGTACGTATCAGACCCATGGCGATCATCGTCGCCAAACGAGTACGCCTCATCGATGATCAGCACGCCCCCTATAGCCGAGTCAATCAGTTCTTGGGTTCGTTGCTCACTTTCACCCAGAAATTTCCCAATCATGTTCGTTCGGTTGCCAAACACGATGTTGTCGTCGTTCCCACCAGCAGTGTAGACTATCAACTTGGCGAGCAAGTTGCCTAAAGTAGTCTTTCCGGACCCAGGTGGGCCTTGTATGATCATGTGGGACAGAAAATCAGTCGTTTGCTGCAGCTTGTGGCGTTGCAGTAAGAACAACACTTGATCCGCTACAGAATCTTTGACCACCTGTTGGCCAGACAGACGGTCAATTTCCAACATGGTGGACCGAATGCGATTAACCCTTGTACAGTCACGGTACTTGTTGACTCTTGGTGTGCGCACCAGCTTCATCAAACTGGACCAGTCTGTTGGTTGCGTGGGTGGGGGCGGTAAGTGCTTGTCGCGGATGATCTGCTTGCGTGCCTTTTTCTTGGCTGGTTTATGGACGGTTTGGTCCCCGCCCAAAATCTTACTAAAATCAAGAATATATGTCTTGGATTTCGAGTCTGAATCACTGTCCGATTCCGAACTTTCCGTGTCCGTGTTGTCTTGGTTGTGCTTGCGTTTAGCTCTTGTGTTCATCACTATGAGTAGATTGTACTTTATTTATACCGCTAAGATTTTGAAGACAATGAAATACGATAGATTTATCCAGTATAAAGTTATGATTGTAATAAAAAAAATGGTACTTACTAGGAAACGTAAGCAAGAGTTGTTGCCGGCAACATGTCCATACACACGCCCAATGAAGCCAGGGCCCGAGAGACGCCACGTCTGCGAGGGCGTGCTCGGCAACTTTTTGTCGAACCATGCCACTGAGTACAGCGCCACAAGCACACACCTGAGTTCTGGTAGCGTCGGCGAAGTGTACACGGTGCACCCACGTGGAGGCAAGGTGGCCCGGGTAGCCAAAATTGTCCTCGTGTCGTCCGATGACGAATTGAGGTTGTTTGATCATGAGATGCGAATGCACCTGGACTTCATGTTGAAACTACCAGAAAGGACCACGACACTGTACCACTGGGAAACCGGGTGCTACCAAGGTCAAAATTTCGGGGTATGCATCAGTGAGCAGCTCGACTTCAATATGAGGCTCGATCGGGTGCTGGAGAACATGAACGATGATGATGAACGTTTGCCCGTGATAGCCAATGAACTGGTGCAACTCCATGTTGAGATGATGGGCCAACGTATATGCCATGGCGACACTGCGCTGTTCAATTTTTTTTGGTCCAGGGGTGGTACGTTGAAGATGATCGATTTTGACCGATCCCATACACTGAGTCCTAAGCAGTTGCTGATGTTTGGGAAGCTTGACGTCCTCAGGACTTACACTGAGTTCTACAACGATACTAGATCCATATCACAGGATGGCCGTACCATCTTCAGCAGTCACATCAATACAACTTTCCGCAATGCTTTTATCAACTCGTTTGGTAAAATGTACAAGGATAAGACCAACAATGAATGGGTAGAGGTCTTCACGAAGTATTGCAAATTCTTCAAAGTACGATGCCTTGAGTGGTGATGTCAACTCAGTTTACATTGTTTGTTGCTGATGAGTGGGATGCACGCACCTTCTGGTGGTGGGGTATCATCGCAGCATACACTGACTGGCGCAGCTTCAAAAGCTTGGTGATACGTCTTGTTGTAGGTTCAGCCGGCATGGCAAAAGGCAGCACACACTGCACCGGGTTTGCGAAGTTGTAGCCAGGCTGTCTGCACTCAGGGCAACGATGATCCACGAAACTAGGGATGCACTTGGAGCACACTGCGTGCCCGCAGGTGGTGAGAAGAGTATCCCTCACGGCCCCGTCTACCATGCATATGTTGCATGGGTCTCCGAGATGGTAGCGCGCCGGTCCGCGGCACAAGTGTCGGAAGGTGGCAACCGTATCCTGACATTCCACTGGCACGTGGCGTTTAGCACCTTGCAGCACAGCATGGTCGATCTTTCTGGCGATGGACGAGATGGTGGCCAGGTTGAGGAACGTTGTGAAGTTCATAGAAATACGGTCCACAAGATCAGTGGAAATGTACCGGTCTTGTACGGCGATAGACTGCTGAATGGCATGATCCAAGCGGTCCAGTAAGGCTGATTCGCGGTCCACAGGCAACTGTGTACGCGCAGCCTTACGAGCTCTGGTCTCCATTGCATGCCCGTGCTGACGTTTCATGATGGACTCTTGGGTTTTGAGGTGTTCGGTACACCTCAAAATTGCACTCGGGAAAAACAGACATCAGTGCTGTGGCCATTGAAAGGGTGCAAGCATGTGGTCCACATCAACTTTCGTATGGTTCACTCTCGGTTCAGGAACCATCTTGAAGTCGTGCTGGGCCTACCTGGTTCCCAACCCGGTATATGAAATATTTCATCCGGTTGATCTAAGACTGGTCTAAGACTAATCCAAGATGCAGCCATTGCAGCTTTGCGCATCTTGACCACAAACCATCGGGGACGAGACCATGCTGTACTACATGTTTGGATACTGCCAGTGTCAACCATCGCAATTACAACTACTGGCCTACCACGTCAACGATCGCTACTATTGTCGCAAATGCTTCGAGCACGTCGGGTTTTGCTGCAACTGTGGCCAGACCGTTTGGGTACACGAGCCGGATCTATATGAAACAATCTGCACTCCGTGTGCAACGGCGTGGGCCAGTACCCACTAGCACTATTCGTACTTGCAATAAATGAAACGTACATTGAGATACACATTGCCAATAGCCAGCATAGGAGCCATATGGTTCGCCTATAGTTTACAGCAAGGCCCCACTAGAGTAGCCCTAAACACCGAGTGTCTGCAAGATGATGGTATACTTCTGCACCAAATGGGCAAGTTGAAGCTGCTGATAAGCAAGGACCAATTGAGCACGTTCGCTGAAGCTGTAAAGTGCGCAGACTGTATGCTGTTCAAGGAAATTCAACTACTGAAGCGCGAGCTGGACCCGTGCATCGAAACTCAGCTAGAATGCTTTGCGGACTTCAAGTGTGCGCAGGAGCATCTAGAGACCTTGGTGCGAGGAGCTACCAGTGTAAAAGCATCCGTACATATCCATCATGTTTACCAAAAGATATACGACTGTTTGCAAGTGCATTGGGTGAATATCATGCGGTTGACCAGAGTAATATAGTGATGTAGCATCTTTGTCTTCGGAGTGGGTATCGAATGTATCAGTAATTGTTGAAGTTTCAATAAACGGTGATTGATGGCATTCTACGTGATCTTCAGCTAAGAGTCACCATTTGTGTGTAAATTTCATGTCACATACATCGCGACAAAAAACATGCCCATATTGAATAAAATGAAACGTCAACTCAGACGGATACGGGGTGGGGATGCCTGCGAGCCGTCCTCCAGCTACCCGTGTGAAGAATGTATTGCTGTTGGTACGTGTCAAGCGCTATGTAAAACAGTGAAGGTAGACGAAACATTTGATTTTATGGGAATGGAGTACTCAGGTGTCATGTGTGGAAAGAAGAGCCGTAAACACCCGCATACGACGTGTTACACACATCGCCTTTCTATACCGATCAGCCCGACCAACGGTGCCAGCGTTCGTGAGGTGTACCTGGACAATCAACTGACTACCAAGCGCCGCATCCTGTTTGAGTCGTCGGCCACAACACGGTCTGAATTTTGGGGTTGTTCGATAGATGTTTTACAACATTTACAAACGGAGACACCTTTCCAAGCATTCGTGTATCGACTTGTTAACTCTGACGTTCCGATTAGCTGGGATATGTTCCAAAATACGGTGGGCAAAGACCGTAGCAAAATATTGGATTCTCTACTTGAAGATAGCCACAGAAAGGATTTGGATGCGAACCAAGTCATCCAATCTCTATTAAGCATGACCACTAGACCGACACTCGACGAGATTCCTAATAGGGCTGGCTCTTTACCCATCATGAGGTTACTTGTTTCCGCGCTCGAAGATCAGACCGACATGGTGTTCCGACTCTGCAAACTTTTACGTGAAAAAATTACACCATCGCCCATGGGCACTTTATCTAAAGTCAGATTCTTTATGGTGGAGTGGCGAGGTCCAGATGGAAGGCCTGTCAGCTTACAGCAATTTAAAGACCATGAATTCCTTGTGTCCTTTTGTTTTGCACCTGCAACCTCTTTTAAAGGGACCCTGAAATACAATAATAAGTGCGCCAGCATCTTGGAAGAACTGGGCATGGACCTATCTGATTTAATGTTCGACAAGTGGATCGACAAGTTCCGATTGGACTGTATGAGACGTCCTATCTTTCCGATACACTTGTTACCACGGCGCGGTATTAATACCAAACACTGGGAGATGCTCTTCACCCGTCGATACGATGAAATGATAGGATTCTGCAAAAAATGGAATTCTTATATCGGGTCCCTTGACGGTACCCCGAACACAGACGGTGAAATCCCGATGTTTTTTTTGGTACCACATCAAGGTGACTTGTACATTCATTTAGAGTACGATCATCATCGATTTGATGATGAGCGAGAGGCCATTCATTGGTCGTTCCTGACCGTAGATGAATGGAAAGAGGCACAAACACGAAAATTACTCCCAGGTCCATACAACACCGATTGGGATCGACTCGGAACAGACAGTGGGAATTTGCCAGGCACGTGTTTCGATCTAACTTTATATGATTCGGAAGACGCCAATATATATTTGAATGAGAACCCCAATGACAACATAATCATCATGAAAGTCAGAAACGACGGCACGTTCTTCTCAACGTGTTACCAACGGTCAATTCTCTCCACCTCGGAAGAATTCTACTGGTGCCCGACAGAATCATTGAGTCACATAAAGGCTGGCCCACATGACACTCTACGACCAATCTACACGAGTGAGTTTACAGCATACGTGACTTCATATACTGCCTCAAAAATACTGAAGTCACATTGTAAATATTTTGTTTTGACACAGACAGATAGAACAGCTCCGTTTACGGTGTCACGAACAGCTCTCGACACGTCAGATTTTGTTAGTGCCGACCATTGCCAAGCAGGCACATCGAAGTCAATTTGGACCGTGACGTGCAGAGATTCAGCTACCAAGTAACACATCTGCTGTACAGTCAAAAATGTTCTATAAGAAAGTAGTCGGCCGAAACGGCAGTAACACTTCCGAAGCGGGCTCCGAAACGGAAGTATCATGCCCGAAACGGAAACTACGAGCGAGATCATTAAAGCCTGTAAAGTTTAGAATCCATACCGCAAGTTGCTGAGCAATGGGTTGGGATACTGTTAATAAATGTCAACATACATGTATATCAAGTTGCGACACATCGAGAACGTGGCTTGTTAGCAGCTCGATGGTATCACCTTGGAGCCAATGGATAGTTTGCTTCGGGCATAATACGCCGACTACTTTATTATAGAGCATTTTTGATTGTAATAAATGATCACCCGGTCGGGGTTCATCATGTTTACCAAGAGATATACGACTGTTTGCAAGCACATTGGGTGAATATCATGCGGTTGAACAGAGTAGCATAGTGATGTAGTTGTCTATCATTAAGCAAACGTGCTCGTGGTCTGCAGCAATCAAGTCACTGTGGGTTGAGCGAACTATTACCGAGTATACAGGTACGCCACTTGAGTACAATGTATCCAGCATGTCCAGGCTATGACGTATCAAAGTATAATCATGTGATGCATTGATGATGAGATGAGGCAATGTGTTTGATGTGACACAGTTGACAGGAAAACACTCACTGTAGTCATTCCTTCTGCCAAAGGCATTAAACACAAGTCTTTTTCCTGTTGACAATCTCATCAACCGGGCGGAAGAAAACACCGCTCCTATGGTGATGTTGGCCACCACGGGCAGCCCTGTCCGCCATTTTGGTTGACAGGCAATCATGCTGGCCAGGTGACCGCCCGCCGAGTGGCCGCATAGCAGCAATCGTCGATGATTTCTTCTCGAATGTATGTGATGTAAGGCTGCGCTAACGTCTTTCACATGTGTCGGGTACAGGTGGTGGTCGGCTTGCCATTCGCGCAGCAGGTTGACGATCACCGCGGCTCCTACGGTGACGGCCACAGAAGCCCTAACCTTCTGGGAGCCAATGATAGAGAGTGAAATGCTTGCCAGCATGCCCAATGCAATAACCATGATGGTCAACTCTGATGAGATGCTTGAGAGACGGTAACCAATGCTGTAGGTATGGTAACCTCTGGCTGCCAAATTCACACCGATCCGTTCCATCCAATTCGGGTGCCCCATGCACCAGGCACCACCATGTATAAGACAGATAGCCACTTCGGTATCGCGGCTCTGATCTGGCTCATATTCAAGGTAAGTACATGTGGCGTGCTTACTGTATTGTATGCGACTTGGCATAGTGTTGTTTGTTTTGTCCATGCATTCAACACAAAAAGTGGATTATTTTAACTGAATTAAGAAAATGGAAGACAAGTGGCTCGACGTGTCGGACGATGAGCAGGTGCTATCCACCTCAGGTGCGGATTTGGCCAGTATCATGCCGACCACCAGGACGTCTGGCGTCATTGTGACGCCGCCGCCGTCTGTGGTGCATTCCCCATTGCCCGTGCTATGCACAGACCAGGACGAGTCTATACCACAGCCCGAAGAAGTTGCGCCATTCCACACCGACCGGCCCGAGGCGGTTGCTGACACCAGCACTTCAGACACGACGTCGGAAGAAGATGTAGCATGTAAAGATGAAGAAGTGTCGTATGTGTTCCAGAACTACGTGTACACCGTCCTGCTGCGTAAGTGTTCCAATAGCGGGATTTTCAACATGTCAGCGCTGAGGAGCCAGCTCGAAATTATAGAGCGATCGGAGCTGTCGATTCCCAGTGATCCAATTGCCAAGCAGAATTTCATGAGCTTGAAGAAGGACGTGTTTGAATCGGTGAAGGTGCTTACGACGGTGCAGCAGCGGTGCGAGGAACTGGTCGCCAAGCCGTACCTCCCACTCCGACCCAACAGATATGTGGTGTCGACGAGCATCATGCAGTACCTGGTAGCCGGTGCGTTGGTTGCCCTGATGATGTGTGCGACCAGTGGTCCTCATTGGTTTATGACCTGATGTACCACCATAACCCAAAAACCGTGAGACTGGCCAGAGAGTCTACAAATGAAGTGCTCTTTCCTGCACTGTCGCAACCTCAGTCCCTGTAAGGACCACAGCTTCATCCCATGTGTCGTTTGTAAGTCGGTCAGCATCGGAGATAAAAACGTGTGCTACATACATGACCGGCCACAGTGTTGTGTCACAGGGTGTCCAGACAAAGCCTTTTTCAAGTCTGGTCGGTGCTTGGTGCATGATCCACCTGTGCGGCCCACCCACCCGCCTGAGAGCCAGGTTCAATCTTTGACGTCGCTGTACTTATCTCGAGCCGTCAATTCGCACCCATTGACGGCCACGTTGCGGCATATGACCGTTACGAACCGGCGGTACGTCGGGCGTAATTACTATTCGTACGCTCTGATCCCTGCCTTGGTGACGCCTGCACCATGTGCCTGTTGCCTGCACTTCTGTTTCAACAGTACGTTGCAAGTGATTCGCAAGGTGACGTTGGACGATAACTTCAACAAAGACTTGCCCGACCGATTGGTGCGACATGTCGTGGTATTTGCCACTAGCTACGCATGCAAGGCACGTGCCCAGACGTACTTTTACGGCAGTTCAGTGTCGTACAACGTGCTTAACTTGGCCAACATGCTTATTCTGACTAAAAGAGGTAATTACCAGGCTAAAGTCACGCAAAGGGTTGTATTTGATAAGTTTATTCGAAAGCTATTGATGATCGCACAGTACCAGGTTCGTAACATGTGTGACGGTGTGTACAATGTATGATTCATCACAGGAGTGAATCAATAAAGTCGTCAATGATATTTTTGGACCTGACACCAAACTGAAGTACACAGTGGTTGTTACCGTCATGTACAGCCCAGCGACAGTGTCCATGAAAGACTCGCATGACCGTGAGTCCGGGGATGTCGGTCAGTGACATGGGGATCGGTACCGGTCGCTTGGTCCGGACGGTCTCGTGCAGCACTTGCGTGTGCAGGAGACCGTACAGGTTAAGGACCTTGTTGTCGCTGACGTATAGGAAACCATCATCCGCCAATTCGCAGTTGGTAGAGGTCCGGATTTTGGCCTGCATGGTGCGCTGCGCTCGGCTCGTGTTTCACAGACCAGACGGATGAAATCTGGCACCTGCACGGTTGGTAAACTGGACGACTTGTGATTGTTTCCTGGCATTGCTCGGCACGAAACCTTGGCCTTTGGTGGCAAAACGGACATGAACGTGGTCCGTAGAGGTCTCTTCTCTGTGTCGTTTGTTGGATACGGGTAGCGAACTTGGTTGCATGTACCTGGACAGGTTCGCGCTGTGCATGTAATCGGGAACAGGCACATGTCGGCAGGTGCCCGTGTTGTTGCGTAAACAGTGTACGGTGCCTGTGCCGCAAGGTATGCGTTGGTTCATCATCATGGCTTCGACGACGGTGGTTGAGTTTCCACTTTGACTGGTGCATGCCCCTTCGAGAATGCAGTCGAGAGATTGCTCGAAGCTGGCGCGTTTCCAGGTACTTTTGGTAGAATTGCGAATACCTTTGAAGGTGGTGCCGTTGACAATGCCCGTGTGGCACATTTGGTCAGCCAGAAGTGCCAAGTGTTTATCGGTCACACTGTCACAAGTGGCAGACAGCACGCGCGATAACTCCTGTACGATGTAGTTGCGGGCAATGTCTATCCCTAACATCGTCATCATCTCGTGGACCGAACCAGACTCAACGTGATGATGTGGCAACATCAGAGACGTCGCCTCGAAATCGCACCCTTCCGTCACGATGGTGCCATCTTTGTCGACAAAAAAGTCGGTGATGGAATTCATTCCAGACACGACAATTGCACCAATGACGCTACGCATAGACTTGTTCTTTTCTTGGATTTTGGCCCAAAAAGAAGGACATTTGTCGTCGATACACAGCCAATTGTAACCACACGTGACCATCTCGGGGTAGATACCTTTGGTGGTACAGAGTCTTTTGACTACATCATATGTGGTGATGTTGCGCTCTTTCAGCCGTGTGATGTCCAGGTGCATGAACACACAGTTGTCGGCAGGCTCTACCAGGTGCACGTACGGATCGGGCACGTGCGCATGCCATCGCTCGACAATGTATGCAAGGGTGGTCTCCAATAAATTACTTCCGATGACATGAGCGTCCTCGCTACCAGTCACATATACGCGCATGCTGGTCGATGCCGATACAGGCACATTGATCAGATCTTTAAAACGCGGCATGCCGCTGACGAGTCCCGAGAATTGACCGGACGAATGAAAACGGTTGAGTGTCATCTGGGTGATGGGTTCTGATATGGACTGTGCTGCGCTCATGCCTACGTTTTCCCCAGGTGGCACAGCCACGCGAACCCAGGCCTGGTGCATATACGCAATCAAATGGTCGATGTTCGGAAGAGGCGCATACTGGCCGAGAGTGTTTAGTATGCACAGCTGTTGAGCTGGGGTGGCGCGATGGGTGCGAAACAGCTTGCTCAATTTGGAGATCGTGGCCTCCTGTGGCTCTTTGGACGGGTTGAGCGACTGTAAATGCTTGTGCAGAGTATTCAGGTCAAATGGAAGCTGGCAGTGAAGAGGCACGTAGGAGTCCAGTAGTTGATGGATGCGGATATGAATTGAGTCTGTTCCAGGACCACGTGTGGCTGTCGACTTGGGCACGGTTGTCTGGTAGGACATCTCGGTACCCAGTCCGTCATTACCGTACAAAAACTGCACGATGTGCTTACCATTACGCACGGTGTGGTCGTGCTGTACGACGACATCTTCCAGCATTTTAGACACTCGACGGTGAGAATACCCGGTCTCGGACACTTTGGCCGCTGTGTCGACAAGGCCCACACGAACCCCTATCATGTGGGCAAAAAACTCGACCGGGTCGAGCCCGGCAAAGAAGCTGTGCCGGACAAACCCTCGGCCCTCTGCTAATCCAACGTCGTGCGTGGTAATGGTTTGCATGCGTTTGCATTCGTGGTTCAACTGCTGACCCAAAAGACCGATGGCTTGCACGAGGTTAGACTTGTTACCTTTGGCGCCTGATTCGATGATGTGGTACAGACCGGATTTGATGCATTTGGTGTCGATGGTGCTGGCCAGGTGATCACGGGCCCGGTCCAGCACCTCGAGCACAAAGTGCTCAATCTTGAATTGTGCCTTTGTGGTACAGACTGGCACGTTGTACTCGGCAGCGAACGATTGCGTTCGTTCGATCACTTGCTCTTCCTCTGGCGTTTGATGGTATTTGTAGTCATCCATCCCTATGCTGCAGCCTATCAGCGTCAGGGTGTGGTCAAAAACTGCACATGCACCACTGATGAATTCGTTGCACTGGTCGGGTCCAAAGTTGATGTACACATGCTTCAGCAGCTTGTTCAGGTGCGATTTGCGCAGCGTCCCCGACCGAAGCACCCCGTGCTCAATGTTGACATCCCGGTTCTGAAAATTGAGAGCGGGCCAGAAGAGGCAAGAAATCAAGTCCCGGCCACTGAACACTAGCCTGGTGCCCAGGATGCTGAGGACGTGGCTCATATCTGCCCACTGGTGCTGCGTGACGGCCTGCATGACCTCTTCTCGGGTCAGTGGGTCAGACCCCTCACGAGTCAGCATGTAAGCACACAGCACGCTGTGTTGTGTGAACCGTATCACAGGCGTTCCGTTTTTCATAATGTTTTGTTTGACATCCATCAGCATGACCGCTTCGGCATGACTTTCTGTAGTGGTCATCACGTGCAGATTGGCCTCGTCACCGTCAAAGTCGGCATTCAGTGCCGGGGTGACGCACACGTGCAGTTGGATCGTCTTGTGGTCGACCGGTACGACGCGTGCGGCTAGCATCGAGAACTTGTGCAAAGATGGCTGCCGGTTGATCAGGACGTAGTCACCCTCACGCAAGTGTCTCTGCACTTTGTCGCCATACTGGAGTTTGATAGCAGATCGGTCCACTACACTGAGGTCGATCAGTTTACCATCCCGCTCGATATAGTTTGCGCCGTCCGGTCCAACTGGCCCGCGGTACACGGTGCGCATGAGGTCTACCAGGTTGATGCGATTGACCGAGACCTGTCGCGTCAGGTTGGCACACATGCTCTTCGGCACTCCTACCTGGTTCACCATTAGGTTGTCTGACGGCGAGATGACGGTGCGGCCGGACTGGTTGACGCGCTTACCCATCACGTGCGACCGGATGATCCCTTCTTTGGCTATGCTACCCGAAAACAAGGATCGCAGACACTGTCGTTCTCGACCGTAGGTCCCTGCTGTCACTCTTCTAGAATCTTGGTACGACCAAACGGCGTTCTGCAACGCGACGTAATGATCCAACGCGTCAGACTGTAACCACACTTCGCTGTTGTCGTCTCTAGAGGTCTGTGCGAGCTTGATGATTTGCTTGATGTGATTTGTCAGGTCTGCAGAATTACCTCCAGTGCGCAGACGGATCGGAGGAACCAACAAGCTCCGCGTCAACAAGTCTCGAGGGTGACTATCTGGGACACTGAAGCCCATCAAGGTGGCCGTCTCTTCGCTGATGTAGTCTAGTATATCAAACAACATATCTGGGGAGCATTTGGTGGTTTTACACACCAGCAAGTCGTGCACCATGCACCATTCAGTGACTGGTGCACCGCACGTACCACCATGCGCTGTATTGTCCACACCCGCTTGGCCGCACGTTTTGACCTTGGCGCATAAGTTGTTCAGTATAGTGAGCCTCTGCTTCATGGTCGGGCATGCCCGGCACGCGGCCAGTCGGCTGTCGTTCGGGTCTATTAGTAGTTTGGAACAATGAAAGCAGACACACTTGAGAATCTTGAACACTACAGCCCGGAACTCTACGTTGATGACGGGGTGTGGTAGCTCCACGTGTCCAAAATGACCGTTACAGGTGAGGTGATCGTTGCCACATGTTCCGCAACGGTGATAGGATCCAGCACCGAGTGCCGGCGAGGTCAAATTGTCACCGTTCACGGTGCACACACTGATGCGCTTGATGTCCTCGTTTCGCAGCAACCCAAGCCGCGTCCCCCGGATCATGGACCCGGCGACTGCTTTCGGATGGTGAACCAGTGTTTTGAATTATGAGGCATATGTGCCTAGCCAACCCCTACCAACCAACAGGTTGTATTCGCGACCTTTTTTCGCCATATAGTACCAAATTCAGGAATCTAGTTAGAGCACAAGACTTTTATTTCAAAGAAGAAAAAAAGGGCACCATAAACCAAGTACCGGCCACCGTCCACCATGAAACGTAAGTCGCACCACATGGATACCAAGACCATTACACAATGTATCCGCCGAATGTCGCAAAAGCTCACGAAGGAGCACAATGATACACTGATGCAGCTGACTGCAGATGTGCAGCGACTGGCAGCTAGTTGTGACCAAATGAAGGCCACCATTTGTCGTGCTAGTGTGCGAAAGTACCAGAAGCTACAACGGCAGCTGACCGAATCGCGCTTCCGGTTGGCACAAGCACAGAAGGCCCGACGAATTAACGGGTTCGTCGAGCGCATGAATGCGCTTGTGAAACTGGAGGAGAAGCACTCTGGCAAAGATGCTATCCTGACAACGATACTCGAGACCAATACGGAACAAAATGGCATAGCCGACCATACCAAGTGCAGTACATGCCACGTACCGCTCTCGTACAATGCTCGTTGCAACATGCTGGTGTGCATGACTTGCGGTACGTCGTGCCCATTCCTCGATACACGCACTCAAGAATTTATGGTATCCAAAAACTACCGGCGATCCCCCTTGTACAGCAAGTATCTGTTCCAATTCTCGGACCAGTTCCAACCGCCAGACTCAGACACGATGGCTCTCATCCGGAGTGAAATCGACAAGCTGCATTTCAACATTCCCGAAAAACTGCGCACCACCACACTGATTCAAGTGCTGCGCAAGTGCAAGCTGTCGGCATGGGTATCGTCGTCAGTGCGGTTGGTGCAGATTTTGCAAAAAAAAGATTCCCCCCGACTACCCGCCGACCTGGTGGACCGTCTGTTGGACAGGTTCAAGGAAGTTTCAAAGTTCTTCAGCGACAATAATGCTCGTAAAAAGATCCTGAGCTTTGAGTACTTGACGAACCGGTTCATGAAGATGGAAGGACACCACGAGTTGGCGAAGCACTGGAAACTACACAAGACTCGTGACGTACTGTTGCGGGCCGATCGGAACCTCAGAGCGTGCTGCGACGCATTGGGGTGGGAGTTTACCCCGTCATGCTAAGGCGGCAAAAGTGACATTGACTTGGGTCCGGATTTCTCGAGCTCCTCCCGGTCGCGGTTGATGCTCTGCTGCTCATGTACCATTTTGGACACATGCTTCAACACGGGTTTGACTTTGGATAGTGAGCCGTCCATCTGCTGATAGTTCGCCGTGCTCGCCATGAATAGCTTTTTGGCCGGTGCCCGATCAGGTTGGAGTGTATGGTCGACGGTTGCTACTGCCGTGGTGGTCGGGCTCACGACATCATGTTTGTGATCGTCGACAGTTGGCTGATACGAGGTCAGCGTCCCGGTAGTCTGGGGCGCCACGGTGACCGCTGTAGTTGTCCTCGACGCTACCACGGGTGTCTTGGTGGGTACCGTGACCGCCGCAGTTGTCCTCGACGCTACCACGGGTGCTTTGGCGGGTACCGTGACCGCCGCAGTTGTCCTCGACGCTACCGCAGGTGATTGGGCGGGTACCGACATGTACGGTGCACGCCCCAATGCATGGGCGGGTACCGCACCGGCGGCCACGTTTGTAGCGGACTTGGATGCCTCTGGTTTCTCAGCTGGCTTATCAGCTGGCTTATCAGCTGACTTTTCAGCCGGCTTCTGTGTTAAGTGGTTTTTTAAACAAATGCCCAAGAAAGTGACCAAAAAGTTCAAAGAAGGGTTTTTCATGAATTGACCTCCCCCTGATGCGCACCAGTGGCGAATAGCCGACTGGAACTTGCCATCGTGTATAGCCTTGTCAATCTTGGACGACAAATTTTTCGTGCGAAAACTGTCAAAGTCTAGAGCAGTACACATACCCTCAATCATGTCTCCCATTATAGCTACAAATGTAACAGTATTATTGTGTAATTCTCTCTCTTCTAAATTCAACTTCATCCTCCAATGTTCCAACTCCATCCGTTTCGAATCTGCAGACTCGGGGTTGTAAGATGCCGACGTAGGCTGTCCGTAGCCCTTCATCTGCTCAACGCGATACCGCATATCATCTCGACGAAATTCTTCATACTCCTTGTCGTACGTGCCCGATCGACTACCAGACGGTGAAAGTGGTCGTTCAACCGATGGTGGTTGGTTGGGCTGCTTCTCCCGCACCACGTCTCGAACGATGCTGTACACATCATCACGAGTAAGCTGCGGTGGCAAGGGCTGCTGATTGGTGGAATGCACGGTGGACGTAGACGAACGCGTGGACCGTATGGATTCCAATGATGCCGACGAGCACGTCGATGGGGTGGGACTGGCTGGTGCTGACGATTTGCTTTGAAACGGGACAGGGTACGACGAGGGGAGACTGCTCGCCACTGTGCTGGTATCCACCCGGCGCATGCCACGTTTCTGGCGAAACTGCAACATCCTGTGCTGGCGAGACACGGAAGGGACAGTGCTCCTGCTGAGTGCCGACTGGTTGTCCGTGGTCGTCATCTTTGGTACATACACTGGATTTTTAAGGACCGCAAAACCCGAGTCCGCTATCGAAATTTCATCCACCGTTCCCATGCTTTATTGTTTGTTGCAGAATCTGTTTTTGGGTTGGAAAATGACACTGTTCACGTGGCGCAACATGCGCTGGACAGTGGCCTCATTGTACATTGTACACTCCACATCATGGAACACTGTTCCGTTGTACGTCTTCAAGACCCTTGCCCGCAGCAAGTTCTCTACCAGGGCCTGACCGCTTACGCGACTGTGGATGAAAGGGCACATTGTAGAGCAGCATCCATCTCGACGGTGCGCCGCACACGAGTATTCATGGAACCACAGCACCAGGAATTCGTCCACTTCTGCTATGTGGTACCGCTGCACCTTATCCACCAAGTCACCATGACCACACTCAGTAAGCACATTTGAGGCCATGGTACCTGCATACACAGTTACAGACTTCAAAAAAGTGCAACTATAAATGTAATGGATGCAAGGTCAATAAAATGAACAGCGATCGATCATCGAACAGCACTCCATCGACATCAGTGACCCCGTTCCACTTACGCATTTTCGCATCCTTAATTATCATGGGGTACGTCATTGGAATTTTTGTCGACAATAACACATCCGGGAAAGGAACCCTCCACAATGTGATGTCGACTTTGTCGATCGTCGTCGCGATCGGATCCGCTATACTGATCATCCAAGGCTACACACTGTTCGATACTGATACGTGCCCGCGACCAACAGGGTTACACCGATTGGTATTACCATCTGTCATTGTCCTAGCAGCCACACACCTGGCGAACCAAAATGTCGTCAACATTGCCGGTGGTGCTGCCGCGGTTCTACTGGTAGCGGCATACTTCACGACGACACGCCATTAATTGCTGATCCCTAATCATTCTAATCATGATACCGATGTCCTTTAAAATTATTACAAAACATCATAAAGTTGATAAGTATAACTGTTCTATTCATCTCGATTTTACTATTATTGAGTCGTTTCAAATAGATAAACCACAAGTTGAGAAAAAATCTCACACACACACACACACACACACACACACACACACACACACACACA
>Ga0181403_1000150_pt1 | contig 16885 bp, 16 predicted proteins | sample 26SPOviralmetaG_FD_130132 | JGI IMG/M metagenome (GOLD analysis project Ga0181403, IMG submission 130132) | Marine viral communities from the oligotrophic San Pedro Time Series (SPOT) site, San Pedro Channel, CA, USA - 26 SPOT_SRF_2011-09-28 | ecosystem: Environmental > Aquatic > Marine > Strait...
AAGGGTGAAAGAGTTGAAAACAAAAGAAGCAGAAGCCTTCCAAATAACACGTAAGGAAGTAGCTGAGGGCTATTTTAAAATGATTAAATCTTGGGAGTATCTAATGGACCTAGCAGCAAAAGAAAACCTCACAAAAGAGCAGAAAGCTAAATTCTATTTACTTAAAGAAATGGTCAAGGGTTCTGACTATAGAGGTGCTTATGATTCTATAGCTAAGATGTTTGGACTAAATGCACCAGACAAACAAGAGATTGAATCTACAGTCAATAATATTAATATCAATATAAAGCGTGGAAGCGACTGAAATATTTGAGCGTAATTATGACAGTCAGTCTAAAATCGTAATAAATAGAGGAGGGACTAGAAGTTCTAAAACCTGGTCTTTAAACCAATTATGTGCATTGTGGTTAATTAGTGGCAACTATGGGTCTGATAAGTACTGTCATGAGGGTGTTTGGACTACAGTTAGGAAATATAGGACCAATCTAGACGGAACAGTAATTAGAGACTTTGAGGACATTCTAAAGGCTGAAGGTTGGTATTCTGGAATAGACCATAACAAAACTAAGAAGCAGTATAGATATGGCAAAAGGTTAGTCGAGTTTATTGGTGCTGATGACGAACAAAAGCTAAGAGGAGCTAAAAGAAATATACTTTACTGCAATGAAGCTAATGAGTTAGAATACAAACAAGAGTTCTTTCAATTACTAATGAGAACCGAAAACAAGATATTCCTAGACTTTAACCCAGACGATGAGCAGATCTGGATTAACCAGGAGCTAGAAATAAAGCGTTCTAAGGAAGTAGGAGACGTTGAGGTAATAGTCAGTAACTACAAAAACAATGCGTTTCTACCTAAGTCACTAATTAAAGAAATAGAATATCTAAAACAAACAGACAAAGAGTTCTGGAAGATTTATGGTCTTGGTGAATATGGAAATATAAGTGGTTTAATATATGAGAATGTCAAGTATGTTGATAGTATGCCAGACTGTAAGTTAGTGGCTTATGGCTTAGACTTTGGTTACAGTATAGACCCCTCAGCATGTGTAGCTGTTTACAAACGAGATGACGAACTATATTTAAAAGAAATACTCTACCAAAGAGAATTAACTAACCAGGATCTAGCTGAGGCTTTACTTCCTATAGTTGGCAGAGATGAGGTTATATGTGATTCAGCAGAGCCTAAAAGTATAGAGGAAATATATAGACTAGGATTAAATGCTAAACCAGCTACAAAAGGTCGTGACAGTATTCTAAACGGAATAGACATTCTAAAACGTTACAAAATTAATGTTGTTAATAGTAGCAACCTTAGAAGAGAGTTTAGGATGTATAAATGGGCAACTGACAAGAATGGGAATAGTCTACAAAAACCAATAGGATCAGACCATTTAATGGATGCTTTAAGATACGTGGCATTAATACACTTAAAAGAAAATAATAGAGGATGGTATGCGATAAGATAAAACTATATAAAGGAGATTGCTTAATCGAAAGTGATAGAATAGAAAGCGGAAGCGTTGATTTAATATTAACAGACTTACCTTATGGAACAGTTAAAGGTTTAGGAGGTGATATAAAGAAGTATGAACGTCTTTCTAATAGTGATTGGGATAATGTAATAGACACCAATAAAATAATGCAGATAGCAAACCGTATATTAAGAAAAAACGGTAAAATGATTTTAACTGCAAACCAACCTTTTACAACAGAATTAATAGGCAAAGCAATACCAAACGTACCACATTGTTATAATATGTATTGGGATAAAATGCACTTTGCAAATTGTTTAGTGGCTAACAAAGCACCTGTAAGTTATATTGAAGATATTTTGGTTTTTAGTAAAACACATCAATTAAAAGTTGATAATCATTTAAGGGATTATATGAGGGAAGAAAGACAAAAAGTAAAAGAAGCAGGTTATAAGGATAGAGATTTAAGAATAATGTGTGGATTGAGTTTAAAAGGTGGTGGTATGTTAGGGCATTATTGGGGTAGGGAACAGTGGACTATGCCGACAGAAAAGCATTACACTACATTACAAGAAACAGGTTTTTTTAAAAAACCATACTCAGAACTAAAAAAAGATTATGAAGATTATAAAAAAAGTTTTGAGAGCACTTTTAACTTATGGGAAGGCAACAAATACAAAAGCAATATATTAAAATACAAAAAAGATTATGACGGACACCATCCAACACAAAAGCCTGTATTATTATTGGAGGACTTGATTAAAACTTTTAGCAATGAAAATGATTTGGTAGTTGATTTAACTATGGGTAGTGGCTCAACTGGTGTAGCTTGTAAGAATACCAATAGAAACTTCATAGGAATAGAGCAAGACGAAAACTATTTTAACATAGCACAAAAAAGAATAAAAGAAACAGAATATAAATTGTTTTAATTTATTATATTTGAATAAGCAAAAATCTTCATTAGATTATATGTTTTGGAAATTGGGAGTGGTCGGCAAAAGAGCGTCACTCCCTTTTTATTTTACAGGAAGAAAATTAGCAAATGCTGAGCAAATGCTATGCAAATGCTGAGCAAATGGGGTTCTATAAGATAAGATAAGATATTTATCTTATTATTGATTTATACTATTTCATAAACTAGCTAATTGAATATATTAGTTTTAAGACATTATAATTAGTCAATGTATATAAACATATATAAAAAGTATTTAAGTTTCTTAGAATTGATTTAAATAGTGTTCTCAGCCATTGTGAGTTAGTATTTTAGTTGGTGTTTAGTTGTTTAGTTTTGTAACTTAAATATTTATTTTAGTGTTTTGTTATTATTTAAAAATTTGTTATATATAGAATTATGGAAATTACAATCCCAACAAAGTGGGAAGATGTTACAATAGGAAACTACATCAACCTAAGACCAGTATTAAACTCTAAACTAAACCCTATAGAAAGAGTAGTCAACATTCTAGCAGTCTTAACAGGACAGAAAAGAGATGTAATAAAGAATATTAGTTTAGATCAATTTAAGTCTATTAAAAAGAAAATGAGTTTCTTAGAGACTGAATTACCTAACAAACTAAAAGACAAAAGATTTAAGATTGGTGGTCAATGGTATGAGTTTAAAGTAGATGCTAAGAAGTTATTATTTGGAGAGTATATTAACAGCATGGAGATTCTGCAAAATGCTCAGGATAATGAGGAAGCTATATTTAACAACTTGCATCATATACTAACCACTATTTGTAGACCAGTTAAAAAAACTTTGTTTGGTTGGAAACATATTGACGTGGATAGTGAGATCCTTAGAAAGACAGCAGACAACTTTCTAAATAACATGCCAATGACAATAGCTTACCCAATAGGTGTTTTTTTTTACACTCACTCGGAGGACTTAACAAAAGCTATAAAAACCTGTTTGATGGAACAAGCCGAGAAGATGACGAAGGAAGCAAGGGAGGAACTGGATTTAGTCAACGCTGGGGATGGTGGCACACCTTAGATAATTTGACTAATAGTAGGATTGACAAATGGGACGAAATACTAAACTGGGATATAACTAAAGCTCTAAACATAGTGGCTTATTATAGTGATAAACAAAAAATGGAACAACAGGTCCACAGAGAAATGAGGCAAAAATATAAACATAGATAATGGCAGACCAATTAGATATATTTGGTTTTGATGCTGACCAGTTAGAGGAAGTTAAAATAGACAATCCTACTACATTGAGTCAGGTGTTTAATAACATTGCTGCTGACATGGTTTATTGTTTACAGCAATCAGTCCAAAAAGAGGGGTTAGTCTATAAAGGTAGTTTACAGAAGTCTATAAAAATGCCTGTTAAAATGTTTGGTTTTAGAATGGTTGCTACATTATATTTAGCTGATTATTACGATTATCTTAATCAAGGGGTTAAAGGTATTGGAGGAGTTAGAAAGAGTGGAGATAGAAAAGGTCAACCATGGGAAATAAAAGCACCTAACAGTCCTTATCAATTTAAGAAAGGTCCAAAGGTTAGTCATGTTAAAGCCTGGTCTAAAAGTAAAGGACTAAACGAATATGCAGTAAGAAACTCTATTGCTAGAACTGGAATTAGACCTAGATACTTTTTTGATAATTGTATGCAAGAGACTTTTTACGGTGAGGCTTTTAACAAGTTTAAGACAGACATTAGAATAGTATCTGGAGAGAGAATTGCAAAAGGATTAAAAGAAATATTAAAGAAATGAGTTTAGAAATTAAATATCTACCACAACAATTTAGAACAGTCTACAATCCTGTAGAGGTTGTATTATATGAAACTAACAACACAACTAGAAACTACACTGGATTTGCTTATTTGATTGATGTTAAGGATGGTGCTACTACAGTTGGAAGATTAAAAGTTCCTCCTACTACAGAAGGTTTTGGAAGGTTTGATATGTCTGGTATTATGGAGAGTTATATTTCTAGTGATTTAGGTTTGTTAAATGGAACTAACATTGCTACTGTAGAAAATAATAGTAATTCCTATAAAGACTTTACTTTGGAATTTGGTTGGGTACATTATAACACAGGATCTGCAACTTATGACATTCCACAGACTGTAACATTCCCAGATAGTTCTACAGGCACTTCTTATGACTTACTAACTTTTAATGGTAGTTTACCAAGATATAGAAGAGACGTTGTTAATTTTTATGATTGGCAATACAATAACTACTATACAAAATATACTAATAAATCTACTACTAGAAAGTTTTTGACTAATTCTGTAAATGGTGGAAGTCCTAATAGTCCTTATAATCAAAAAGTAATGTTAACAGATGAGGGTTATATGTACGTTTTATATGATGGTGATTCTATAGACCAGTTATATGTTATTTCCTATGACTCTTCTGGATCTGCAATTTCTAGCACTCCTATAGCTTTAGGAACTGGGCTTGCTGCTAAACATTTTAGAGTACCATGTTCACCAGTTACATTAGACAACATTACTGGAGTAACTACTCCAGTGGTTAGTAATTCTGCCACATCCTACTCTATAGAGTTAAGAGACTCACCTACTACAGCTTCTGAAAAGTTTTATTTTAACATAGACTCAGAATGTAGATTTGAAACTAGGAGACTAGAGTTTTTAAATAGTTTGGGTGGTTTTGATTATTTTAACTTTACTAAAGTGTCAAGACATACAGAAGAAATAGAAAGGAAGTTTTTTGAAACTACTCCCAATGATTTAAGTTTGACAGGTTCTATAGACTACTCTATATCTAATAGAGAAAAAGTCCAATACTATACTAAGTCAATGCCTAAGATGAAACTAACTTCTGACTGGATTGACTATAATACTTATAACTGGTTGTTAGAACTTATAGAAAGTCCTGAGATTTATTTAATGGATAGCTATACAGCACCGTCAGGGAGTACAGAAATTAGACGAATCCCAGTTAAAAACATTCAGGGTAATTGGGAAGAAAAGGTTTCTAGTGTAGACAAAGTATTTAATTTAGAAGTAAATTTAGAGTTTGGTATTAACAATTTTAGACAGAGATTTTAATGGAAGAAAAATTAACAGAATTTGAAAAGATGTTAAAGGAGTTAGAAAATAAAGCAGTTCCTGAAAGAACATGCAATATTGATGACGAAAATTGTGAAAGCTGTAGCGGATAATGGTAAAAGAAGAACTATATATCAATGGAGAATGTGTAGAGTTGTTAGAATCTTTAAACCCTAACTTAACTTTTAACATTGCTGACATAGCAAACCCAGACCAAAGAAAAGCCGACTTTTCTAAGACTATTACTTTGCCAGCTAGTAAAAAGATTAATAAAATCTTTGAGCATATATTTGACGTTAATATAGATCTACAAACATTTAACCCTAATCTAAGGACAGACGTAACTTATTTAGTAAACGGAGAAGTCCAGTTAGATGGTTATTTGCAAATAAAATCAGTAAATAATAAAGATGGATTTATAACTTATAGTTGTGTTATAATTGGTAGAATAGGAAATTTCTTTACTGCATTACAAGAACAGGAATTAACTGACTTAGATTTAAGTAGTTTAAATCATACTTACACAAAAGCTAATCAAGTAGCAACTTGGAATCTTCCTTTAACGACTGACTATTGTTATCCTATGATTAACTATGATATTAATTATGGTGGTTTGGCATTTAGTGAGATTTGGAATGTTGAGGATTTTAACCCAGCAGTAAAAGTCAAAAAGTATTTAGATGAAATATTTAGTTCTGTTGGTTATTCCTACACATCAACATTTTTAACTAGTGATTATTTTAATAGTCTAATAGTTCCTTTTTCTAGTAAGGAATTTAAGTTAACAGAATCAACTATTAATAATAGAGTTTTTAGTGCTTATAATTCTAAAGTAGCACAAACTACAACAGCCTTCACAACTACAACTAGTGGTACTGTTACTGGTATAACTAGTAGTTCATACATAACAAATCAAATAGTCCCACAGACTGAAAGCTATGACGCTGGAGGTGTTTATAACAATTTTATGGGGACTTATACTGTTAATGGTACAGGTCGCTATAACATTAGTGCTATGTTAAAACTACAAGGATTGTTTACAGCTCCCTCAGCATCTCCTACTGCTGGTTCTAATTATTTCCCTATTTGTGCTTTTCATGGTTATGTATCTTTAAATAGATATACTTCTGCTGGTGTTTTTATTAATACACTAGATTCTCAAAATTTTGTAATTAGTCCAGGATCAGACGCTGTAGCACCAGGAGCAACAGTTACAACTACAAACACTCCAGTAAATACATCAGACCCAGCTACAACACAAAACAACTATTTTACAGGTAGTTTAAGATATCCTGGTAATATAGAAATAGATGGTTATAGCAATAGCTCTCCTCCAAATAAATACTTTATAAGTGCTAACAATGTTAGATTAAATAATGGAGAAATAATAAAATTAGAATTGCTTTTTTCTTGTAGGTCAACCGATGCTTATGCTCAATATATACAATTTTTTCAAAGCAATGTATTTTGGAGAGACTCGGCTAATAATACTTATGACGCAGCAACAAATTCTTTTAAATTAAAAATAACAGATAGCTATTTTAATAATGAGGTAGTAAATAGTGGATATTCTGAGGATGATAATATTGACATGAATTCTGCTATTCCAGCAAAGGTCAAGCAAAAAGATTTTGTTAAGTCAATTATTAAGATGTTTAATTTATATATTCAGCCAGACCCAGCAGATGAAAAGAATTTATTAATTGAACCTAGAGACGATTTTTATAATAATGAAGTTACTGACTGGAGTACTAAATTAGACAAGAGTCAAGCTGTAGAGTCTAAGCCTATGGGAGCTTTAAACTATAAAGATTATTTATATAGCTACAAACAAGATAATGACTACTACAATGAATTATATTATAATACTTGGGATGAGGTTTACGGACAGGCTGACTTTAGTATTAACAACGACTTTTTAAAAACACAACATAAGACAGAACTTATTTTTTCACCTACTCCAAGCGTTGGTCAGTTATGGTATGATAGGGTAATACCTACTATTATAAAATATGATGACAAAGATGGTATTCAAAGGACTGAGGCTAACATAAGGATTCTACAATGGGGAGGCTTAAAAGACACAGACCAGAACTGGTTACACAGCGACTCTAGTGGTAGTACTTTTAAAACTAACTATCCTTATGCTGGAATGTATAACGATCCTTACAGTCCTAGTGAAGATTTAGGATTTAATTTAACTAACGAAATATATTGGGCAAATGCTTTTAATAATGTTATAACTTTTAACAATACTAACTTATATAATAAATTTTATAAAAAGTTTATAGAAGAAATTACAGACCCAAACTCTAAAATAGTTAATGCTTATTTTTATTTAACTCCAAGCGATATAGCTAATTTAAGTTTTAAAAAACAATATTATTTTGAGGGTCAATATTTTAGACTAAATAAAGTAGAGAATTACAACCCATCTAATCCACTAACTAAATGTGAATTTCTTAAAATAAAAGAAGCTACTGTTTTTAGTAGATCTACAGTTGCTAGTCATGGAGGGGTAAATTTACAACTAGATGGACAGAGAGTTCCAACTTTTGGAAATGGTAATGGAACAGCTACTAATGGCAACAGTACAGGAAACCAGTCTGTCAATGCTATAGGGACTAACAACTATATAAGTGGAACTGTTCAAGGTGCTACTGTTAGAGGCTCAAATAATACAATTCAGTCAGGAGCTACAAATATAGATATTAAAGGGGACGGCAATACTGTATCCTCTGGAGTTAAAAACGTGCAGTTGATAAACTCTAATAATCAAACTGTAACACAGTCTAATGTTGTTTATGTAAATGATGAGATTCAAGGAACTGGAAGTTTTGAAACTATGACAGCAGATTTTACACCTAGTGAAAATGTTAGAACTTATTTAGTAGATACTCAAGGGGGTAGTGTAAACGCTGTATTTGAGGCAACTTATGAAACAGCTAACGGCTTGCCTCATATTGGTAAGATATGGACATTTAAGAAATTACATTCAACAAATCAGGTTGTTATAGACGCTAGTCAAATAAATGCAACTATAGACGGTAACAGTACTGAAACTTTGACAAGTAATGGAGACAGCGTGACAATGATGTGGGATGGTCAACAATTTAACATAATATAAAATGGCAGAAAAAGTAGCTTTAGAAGTAGACATAGATGCAAAGGGAGCAACTACCTCACTTGGACAATTAGAGGAAGAAGCGGAAAGATTAAACGAAGAACTGAGAAAAGTTCCTTTAGGATCTAAAGCATTTAAAGAATTAAAACAAGAGTTAGTTGGTGTTAATAAACAAATTAAAAACACTGAGCTATCTATGGAGGCTTTAGATAATGAACAGGTGGCTAGTGAACTTGGTTCTGTTGCTGGTGCTGTTGGTGACGTTTCTGCTGCTTTTGTTTTGCTTGGTGGAGGAGGCGGACCACTAGAGGAAACTGTGCAAAACATAGAAAAAGGCATAGGAATCTCTATGGCTTTTAAAGGTGCTATAGAAGGGACTCAGTCTGCTATGAAATTATTTAATAATATTATTAAAAACTCTACAACATTTCAAAAGTTAAACAATGCTACAACTGTAATAGCCACATCTATAATGGGCTTATTTAGTAAGTCTGTAGACACTACATCTAAATCATTTAAGTTTTTAAGAGGTGCAATTATAGCTACTGGAATTGGTGCTTTAGTTGTTGCGGTTGGTTTATTGATTGCTAATTTTGATAAGATTAAAAATTCCATAATGGGAATTAGTGATGCTAGTAAAGACCTACAAGCCACAACAAAAGCAACAACAGAACTAAACAAGAAAAACCTAGAGACTTTAAACAACCAAGAGAACATCTTAAAACTACAAGGTAAGACAGAGAGAGAGATTTTAATGATGAAAATTGACGGACAGAAAAAAGTTGTTCAATCAATTAAAAACGAATTAGCTGCACAAAAAGTAGTTAATGAGGAAAAGATACAAGGTAGTAAAAGAAACCAAAAAATATTACAATTTACTATTAAATTATTGGCTGCTGGTCCAATGTTACTTTTAAAAACTATTGACTTTTTAGGTGAGGGAGTAGAGAAGTTAGTAAACTCAATTACTCAAAGTGCAGTCGGAAAAAAGATATTTGGACTAGAGCCTATTGACGTTGATTTTGGTTTAACTGAAAAAGCTAATAAATTAATTGAAAAAGCTAGTACTTTAGTTTTTGACCCAGCAGAGACAGAGGCTCAAGGAAAAGAGGATTTAAAGAAACTAGAGGAACAGTTAATGTTACAAGAAAATGCGTTAGCTGGTTTTCAGTTGAGAGCCATTGATATGGATGCTAAAGCAGCTAAAGTCAAACAGGATAAAATTGACAAAGTTAATGCAGATGCTAAAGCTAAAAGAGATAAGAAAAACGCTAAAGAGATAGCAGACCAAGCAGCTAGAGACAATAAAGCTGTTGAGGACTACATGAACTTTTTACAAGCTAAAGAAGATTTAGAAAATCTATATTTTGAAAGTTTATTAACTCAACAACAACAAGAAGAAAACGCTGTAGCAGATAAATATTTTAATTTAATAGAACAGGCTAAACAATATGGTGAAGATGTTACAGTGTTAGAAGAAGCTCAACAACACGAAATAAATGAAATAAAAAAGAAATTTGCTAAAGAAGATTTAGAAAGGGAGCAAGCTGTAGAGGCTGCTAAATTAGATTTAGCTGTTCAGGGAATAGGTGCATTAATAAACTTAACTTCTGCCTTTGCTAAAGACAATGAAAAAAGTCAAAGACGAGCATTTGAGATAAATAAAAAACTACAAATAGCTCAGGCTATTATGTCAACATACTTAGGAGCGAATAACATTTTTTCAACTGCTGCAGCAAACCCAGCTACAATATTATTTCCAGCTCAGCCTTTCATAGCTGCTGGTATTGCTGTAGTTAATGGATTGGCTAACGTGGCTGCAATATCTAAACAACAATTTCAGACTAGTAGTCCTGCAGGCGGTGGACAACAAACTCCCTCTTTTGGCGGAGGCGGTGGAGGAACACCTCCAACACTACAACCAGCTAATACTAGCACACTAGTACCTCAAAATCAAACTCAAGTATTTGTTACTGAAACAGACATAACTAACACACAAAATCAAGTTTCTGTCATTCAGGGACAAGCAACATTTTAAATAAAAAACAATGGAAGATAAAACAGAATTAATAGAATTAATAATAGACGAAGAGGATGAGTCTGGAGTGGACTATGTGGCTCTAGTTGACCATCCAGCCATAATGAGTAATTGGCAAGCGTTTAAAAAACATGAGTTTGAAGAGACGTTTAATGACTATCCAGACTCAGCGTCTAACAACGCTGCTAAAGCATTGAACTGGATTGACGAACATAAGTCAGAAATAAACTGCAATTTTACTAGGGTAGGACTTTCAAGAGCTAGCCAACTCAAGAACAAAGAAAATTTATCTTGGGATACAATTGGTAGAATGGCAAGTTTTAACAGACATAAAAAAAATGCTGAGGTAGATGCTGATTTAAAAGCAACACCTTGGAAAGATTGTGGCTATTTAGCTTGGTTATTGTGGGGAGGAACTTCTGGTGTTAATTGGGCAATTAATAAAATGAAAACCAAAGACAAATATAAAACAGCTTTTAAAATTCAAGACGAAGATAAAAGAATAGTTAGTGGATATTTTATGAAGGCTGATCTTCCTATTATTAGACTTAACGACCAAAACGAAAAATACTATGTAGTGTTTAGAAAACCTACTATAGAAAAGATAGTCAATAAATTCTTTAAGAATAATTATAATTCTAATATTAATTTGATGCACGATATTGACTATAAAGATAATGGAGTCTATGTAATTGAGTCTTTAATCATAGATAGTAAAAGAGGAATAAAAGCTCCTGACGGTTTTGAGAATGCTCCAGACGGTAGCTGGTGGGGAAGCATGAGAGTAGAGAATGACGAAGTTTGGCAAATGGTCAAAGACGGAACTTTTAAAGGATTCTCTGTAGAGGGAATATTTGGAGAAGCTAAAGCAACTAAATATCCTACTACTTTAATTAGTAAAATTATTTCTGTAGTTAGAAAATATAAAGAAAAACATTTGTAATTGGTAAAGTATCAATTATTTGTTATATATATAAAAGTATAAATAATATATATTATGAGTGAATTAAAAGAGTTATTCAATGAAATTAAAAGCATTTTTAAAACAGAAGGTGTTGACATTGAAAACGATTCTAAGGAATTTGCTGAAACTACTGAAAACAACGTGGAAGAAACTACTGAAACTGTAAAGGAAAAATTTGAAGATGTAGTACTGGCTGACGGTACTGTAGCTCAAGTTGAGCCTGAGGTGGTTGTAGGTGCTGCTGTAGTTGTTGACATGGATGGTGAACTTTTACCAGCTCCAGACGGTAGACATGAATTATCTGACGGTAGAGTTATCTCTACTGAGGGTGGTGTGATTGTCGAAGTTGAGGAAGCTGAGGAAGAGGTTGAGCCAGAAGTAGAAGCAGAATCTGTAGAAGAGGAAGAAATGTCTAGTCCTTTAAGTGAAGCTCAAGAAAGAGAAGCTAAAAAGATTATAGAGTCGATTGTAACTGAAAAAGTTTTCGGAATGGAAGCTACTATTTCAGAAGAAAACAACGAACTAAAAGAAGAAATAAATAATCTTAAAGAGTCTTTTTCTATGTTGCTAAACTTAACAGAGAAAATGTTAGAAGAGCCAACTAAAGAAGAGGTAGTCAAAAGACCATCTAGCTTTAAGGCTTTAAAAAAAGAAAGTAAAAAAGATATTATAAGTATCTTAAAAAGTAAAAAAATAATAAAATAAAAATTAAATTATGAGTTTTGATGTTTCGGCTTTAGCCGCATATACCGAACAAAATGCAATGGACTTAATTATTAAGTCTGTAGCTGGTGGTAGACTGTCAGAATACGCTAACATTCAGGATGGCGTAAAAGGTCCTACTACAATAAACATACTATCTAGTGATGTTGTTTTCCAAGCTGATGGATGTTCTAGGAGTGCAAGTGGTTCTACTACTTTGTCTCAGAGAACTATTACTCCTGGTGCTGTTGCAATTCATGAGGATTTATGTATGACTGATCTAGCTGCTAAATATACAGCAGTTATGTTAAAAGCTGGTTTAACTGGTGAAAAAGAAGAGATTCCTTTCGAAGAGTTATACTTTGCTGAGAAGGTTGCTAAACTACAGAAAGCTATTGAAGTAGCTGACTGGCAAGGTGACACAACTTCTGGAACTGCTAACCTGTCTAAGTATGATGGATTAAATAAAATTATAGCTGCTGCAACTGCTATCAATGGTAACCCTTCTGGAATTACTATTGCTACTGGTGTGACTGCTGCTAATGTTATTGGAATCCTTACTGGAATGGCTGAGTTGATGAGTGAAGATATTATGGACGCAGACGATTTAAAATTGTTTGTTGGAATGGATACTTTCTTAAAGTACCAAAAAGCTATCGCTGATGGAAACTATTTCCATTATGTTGTAGATGGTGGGTATACTTCTGAGCTTCCATTAATCGGTTTTCCAAATGTGACTGTTTGTGCTACTCCTGGTCTTTCAGGTTTAAACACTGGTAACTGTTACCTAATGAGAGCGTCTAATGTTTATGTAGGTGTTGACTTACCAGGTGAAGAGTCTAACGATGTTAGAAGTTGGTACGATGACAATGACAGAATTTATAAAGTTACTATGGCTTTTAGAAGAGGTGTGAATGTTGCATTTCCTGACCAAGTTGTAGAATTTTTATTAGCCTAAATTTAATGGGGGTTTAATTACCCCCTTTTTTAATAACTGTTAGCTGAAACGCTAACTAACTGAAAATTAATTAATTATGTCATGTGTATTAAGTAACGGACAGGCAAGGGATTGCTCAGATAGTCTAGGCGGGATAGTAGAAGTATTAATCTCAGAAAGAGATAATATTACTGCTACTACTGTAGCTAATGGAGACATTTCTGCTATTACGCAATCAGGAGCAACTAACTTCTATAGATATGAGTTAAAGAAAGAGTCAGGGAGTTTGACATCTACAGCAACTGTAGATCAAGCTGGAGGGACTTCTTTTTATGACAATGTAGTAGCTTTCACTATAAATAAAATGAGTGCTGCTAAATCTAACGAGATTAAAATGCTTATGCTAGCTAGATTGTTCGTCATTGTAAAAGATAACAACGGTGTTTATTGGGCTTTAGGAAATGATAATTTTGCAGAAGGTTCGTCTTTAGTTGGACAAACTGGACAGGCTTATGGAGATCCTAACCAATACCAAATAGAAATTACTGACAAGAGTCAGTTCCCATGTTATGGGGTGCAGTCATCTGTAGTGGCTGGTTTGACAATTAGTGCTTAATTGTTCTTTGTTGTATGAAAGGGGGGTGGGTTAAACTGTCCCCTTTTTTTAGTAAATTTGAATTATGTTAAAAAAAGAATACGTAGGAAAAACAATTCACTTAAAGCATTTTAAGGTTTTAGTAAGTGAAGAAAATATCCCAACTCTAAAGAAATTGGAGATTGATTGGGTTTTTGAAACAAAGAAAAAAAAGAAAAATGATAGTGATAAATAAGAACACTACAACTAATTTTGTAGCAACCTTATTTGAACTGAGTCAACTGACAAACCCAGACTATTTATTTGAGTTTGAAAGTGACCAGACTAAGACTAAATATTATACTATCATAGCAGACATAAGCACTAATAAAAGTAGATATAACGAATTTAACTTTGTAGAGGGTACTAATAACCCAACTAGTGGAAGTCTAGATTTAGGATCACCAGGCTTTTATAAATACAAAGTTTATGAACAAAACAGCACAACAAACCTAGACCCAACAGGACTAAACAAAGTAGAAGAGGGAAAAATGAAATTAATAGACTCAACATATCAACCGTCATTTACTCAGCATTCAGTTTCACCAACTACTAATGTAGTTTATAACCCAGGACAATGAGCGTAAAACTAATTCCGTTAAATTTTGGAGGGTATGAATTACCTGAGTTTAAAGAGTCTAAGAAAGGTGACTGGTACGAATACGGAACAGACAGACCTTACAAAAACACTTATCCAGATTATTTAACTAAACTCTATAACGAGTCTAGTAAACATAACCAAATTATAAATTCTAAAGTTAAGTTTATAGTTGGTCAAGGTTTTGTCATAGATGAGAAATTAACATTCACAGAGAAAGCTTATGTTAATGGATTTATAAGACATCCCAATGAAGATGAAAACTTAGACGATTTAATAGGTAAACTAGCTAAAGATAAAAAGGTTTATGGTGGTTTTTGTCTACAGGTTAGAATGTCTAAAAACAATAAAATAGCAGCAATTAACCACATAGATTTCGCAGATGTTAGAGCAGGTGTTGACAATGACTTGTATTATTATACAGACGATTGGTCCGCAAGAAACCCAAAAAATAATGATGACTTTAAGGTACTACAGCAATTCCCTTACAATGAAGATGCTAGACCTGACGTTGATTATGTTATATATTACAAAGAATATAGACCAGATTTAGGAGCTTATCCACTTCCTGACTATGTTTCTGCTATACCTTATTTAGAGTCAGATGCTGAGATTGCTAATTTTACATTAAGTAATATTAAGAACAATCTTTCGGCGGGCTATATAATAAGTTTTCGGAATGGTCAACCAAATGAACAGGAGATGGCTGAAATCGAAAGAAGGTTTAAAGATTATGCTACTGGTGCTGACAATGCTGGAAAGCCTTTGCTATCTTTTACAGACCAGGCTTCTGACCATCCTGAGATTATGCCAATCCCAGTTAATGGACAGGACGAAAGGTTTATAAATCTAAACAACCAAATAAGAGAAGAAATATTCACAGCTCATGGAATAACGAGTCCTCAGCTTTTTGGCATTAAAGAAAATTCAGGATTAGGAAACAATGCAGACGAAATAGCTGTAGCTTCTCAATTATACCAAAACTTACAAATAGATCCAGAACAAAAAGTATTTAACGAGTTAATAAATTCTATTCTTAACTATAATGGTGTTAATGGTGAACCTTTAAGAATACAGAAAATAGAACCTGTCCAAAGATACTTTAGTGAAACTGCTATTCTAGGTGCTATGACACAAAACGAATTGAGAGAAAAAATTGGATTGCCACAAAGCGAAGTGGAGACTAACAAAATAGCTGAAGCTATTGGAATACTAAGTCCACTGGTGGCAACTAAAGTTCTAGATAATATGTCTATTGAAGAAATTAGACAGCTTATTGGACTGACTGGTGGCGTGACTAAAACAACTGAAAGTCTTAAAAAAGAGTTTGCAGACGTAGAGGATGAAATACTATTTAACCAATTAGAAGCAACTGGAATAGATATAGAAGAGATTGAGACAGTTCAATCTTTTGTTAAACCTATTACAAGTTTAGAAGATGCTAGACAATTTGAAACAGAACTTTTAAAGGATTATAAATTTGCTATCAACAGAGTATTAACAGGAATTGAAAAAAGTATCTTAGACCTCCTTATTGACAATCCTAAAATGCCTATAACAGAAATAGCTCAAGCCTTAAACATAGAGCAATCTATAGTTAATGATTTATTGTCTGAGTTACAAAACGCTGGAGCTTTAAATAATGATTTTGAACCAACTGAGGATGCTAAACAAAGTATTCAAAAGCCAGAGGATGAAACATTTATAGTTTATAAGTATGCTGAAAGACCTGACGCTCCAGCAGTACAGACACAGAGTAGACCTTTCTGCATAAGAATGATGGCTTTGTCTAGAGTAAAAAGATATACTCTACAACAGTTAGAATTATTAACTAATGACTTTGGTCAATCTGGTATAGACATATTTACTAAAAGAGGTGGTTGGTATAATAATCCAAAGACAGGACAAACAACTCCTTATTGTAGACACATCTGGGAAATGCAAATAGTACGTAAAAAGAAATGAAATTAAGTAGTTATCAAATATTAAAACAAAGAAAGTTAGCTGCTGAGGCTGAGGCTCAAATGATTCAAGATGACTTGGAGGCTTTAGTGTTACAACCATATAGCAGTAGAGCTAAAAATGTAAGAAACGAAATTAAAATTAAACACGATATATAATGGCAGTTTTATTTATATCAGAACAATATGTAAAGAACACTACTTTAATTGATGAGAATGTAGATGTGAAATTAATTCTGCCAAGTATTAAAGACTGCCAGGAGTTAAGAATCCATCCAATACTAGGAACTCCGTTCTATGAAGATTTAAAAACTAAGATAACTGCTGGAACTTTAAACAGTGACGAAGTTAATTTGTTGGACACTTATATAGCTCCAGCTATGGCTCAATGGACTATGTATGAGTGTAGTACATCA
>Ga0181403_1000155_pt1 | contig 16531 bp, 13 predicted proteins | sample 26SPOviralmetaG_FD_130132 | JGI IMG/M metagenome (GOLD analysis project Ga0181403, IMG submission 130132) | Marine viral communities from the oligotrophic San Pedro Time Series (SPOT) site, San Pedro Channel, CA, USA - 26 SPOT_SRF_2011-09-28 | ecosystem: Environmental > Aquatic > Marine > Strait...
AGCGGCATTAGTTTGTAGCAATTCCCGTGCCGTGCCACTTGCAAGCTTGCTAACGGCAATTTCAGCCGTTGCGCTGACATCAGCATCAACAATGGTGCCGTCAACAATATTTGCTGATGCAATAGTGATATTAGTAGGGAGAGCACCAGTTGCTAACTTGCTTAGCCCAATTGCAGCACTAGCATTGATGTCACCATCAACAATGGTGTCATTAGCAATCATCGCGCTGGTGATAGCCCCTGTCTCACCAACGGTCAAAACATTATTGCCGTTTTGCGTTAAAGTCCCGACAATAGCAGCAGATCCGGCAGTCAGCGCACCAGAAACCGCAGCAGTGCCGGTTACGTCAAGAGTGCGAGTGGGTGTTGTATTCCCAATCCCCAAAAACCCATTGGTATGGAAACGTGCAACCTCACCATCTGAACCTTGATAGAAAATAATTGATCCATTATTAGAAGAGTTCAGCGCGATCGAGTTGGCGTCAGGCTGACCAATGCCAATATCATTGGCAGTGTTGGCTGAATTATTAAACTTAATTCGATAAAAATCTTCTGAAGAGTTTTCGCCATAATCAGATTTGCCGAACTCAAGTGGCGCACTAGGGTTGATCTGCGCAATGCCAATATTCCCGCTGCCGTCAACATAAACACGGCCGATGCCATTGGTACTAAAGCCAATTTTGTCAGCACTTTCGTTGTAAAGGCCGCTATTCGGATCAGAATCAAATGAAAAAGATGGTGCGGCAGCAGTACCATCACCAGCATTCTTGACCAGATCCTCGACCTTAACCTTTTTGGTTATGTCTGCAGCAACATCAACAATCGCGAGAACATCAGTGCTTGCCGGATTGGTAAGCGGACTGGCATCTGTAATTTTGACCTCAGCCACAACGACCAACTAAAACTGCATGATTAAAGTCTACCGCTTCATCATGAACCGTCAGGCTGATCTTGGACTTCCCAATCTGCTGCGGCTTCACCCCAGACAAGCTCTTTGTCTCCGGTAAAAAACGAAACGCCATCACCGAGAAACTCTTCTTCGTCTGGATAAACGGGATCTGGGGTGACGTAAACAGCCATTAGGCAAACAGCAACCTGTTGGAATTGTAATTTCTATCGTAGTCAATGCCCACATTGACAATTGCATACTTGCAGTTCAACTGCACTGCACCAGTTCCGTAGGTGTAGTTACGGCTGATAATCTCAGGCGATGCTGGATACCCAGGATTAAGAAACGTAGCGCCACTGGGCGTTTCACTTTCAGACTGATTGCGTCGCATGAAAAATGGGCGGCTTTGATAATCCCAGTGACTACCTGCTGGAATTGAAACAACTGGATCACCTGCTGCCGGATCAGGATTAGTTTGCGCAGTACCTTTCAAAGGCGTACAACCGACTGAAAGCCAGCCGGATGGAGTAGTTCCTCCGTAATATCTCATGTAACGCCCAAAATTACCGGCAAAACCACTTCGTGACGCATTTGAAGCAGTTCGATAATCAACAAAATGGCTGGTAATTGTCCTCCGATTTTTAGTCAAACTTCCAACAACAGAAGGCCATGCAGGGCCTTGATTAGCATCAACCGTAGTAATTGTTCCGCCATATTGTGTATCGGTGTCAGGCATGTATTGATACTCTCTGGTCATTAAGTGAATGTTGATGTAGGTTGTATTCCAAACATAGTTACTAGGCCCAAGTCTAATTGGGGTTCCCCAGCCGCAGAATTGGAACGTGCCAACACCATTCGACGAGTTGCTCCCCATTGAGAGCATTGCTGGACCAAAACCAAAGTGCTTGTAATTGGATTGAACTCTAAATGTCGGTGTAGCAACAGAACCTTGGCCTGCGTAGCCAGTGTTGTCAAGAACGTTATTTCCAATAAAATACGTTCCATTTAATCGAAGAACAGCATTGTTCCTCAGCTCAATAGTAGGCTGATTACTATTTCCTCCTATATTAAAGAATGGCAAACCAGTTGCCGTAATCGCCATATCGCGAATCCTAAGTTGATCGTATGCAATTATGCATGGAGCATTTGATATGTAGTCAATATTATTGGTGCTTGAGTTGGCTGAAATCAGCTGGTAAACAAGGGAGTTTAATACCTTCCCACGGCTGCTTTGCGTGGTAACAGTTTGCAGCTGAGCGGCATTCAGTTGACTGAAGAAGCTGTTTGGTACGAGCTGGTCTGTCAAAGTTGAAGTGCCCTGCAATTGCTCCAAAGTGGTCGTGGCTCCCCACCAAACGACACCCTGAATGGTTGCATCTTTTTCAAATTGCAGTGTTAAAGGGTCAAAGCGAATCGCGTTCTGAGTGTTGACATTTCTTGCTTGGTGGTAAACACGAGTCAAGAAAACTGGATGATTGTCTGCATCTTTGATATGCGACTCAAGGTTTGAACCAGTCAAGGCACTTCTGCCGCTATTGCTAGGGCCACGACCATTATTGGTGGTTCCTAAGAACGGAACTTGACCGCCGCCAACGCCATTAGTCAACAAATTGTTTGTTGCATAATCGTATGAAATCAGCTCAACTGGATGCGTGAAAACCTTCGTTCCAGTGTCTGTGTAAATACCAGGGCCAAGGTAATACTGGATTTTCGTTGTAGTTGCAACCGAAAGGTTTCCATATTCAATGGCAAGCGCCAAAGTTGTAACGGCTGCATCAGGGCTCGTCGGTGGACGACTCAGCAAATCGGCAATTGATGCGTTGTAGTTGTAGCTTTCGTTGTTTGCAGGATTAGGGAAGTTGCCCGTTTTTTGCACTGCCCTTGGGTTGACGTAAATCTTGACCGCTCCAGGGACTTTGCCAAGCAATCCATTCTTGGCTTTCCACAAATCAAGGAAGTAAGGCGTTACAAAATGCGGACCTGAATAACCATTGCTACCGATATTTGTTGGGCCAGCAGCAGTTCCCTCTTGGTTTTCTGTGTTGAAACTAGCTGCATCAGCAACACTGACATCAGGAATTGCTTCAGCTGGTGCAATCCATGCCATGCCACGGCCTTGGCTTACTTCGTTCTTGTTGTTGTCTTTTACATAAACAAGTGCTTTCTGCCCGCTTTGGATGCTATTGGCAAACAGATCACCATTGACGACCACATCCCCATTGAAAATCGTCACGCCAGCGTCTGCGTCTTCGCCGCCAAGACCTTCAGGCGACAAGACTTCACCTGTTGCAAGATCAGTTAGGCCAGCAGCGGTAATCTGGAATCCCTCTTCATTGAAAGCAGAGATGTAAACACGCCCACCAAGTTGATTAGTAAAGTAAAAGCTAAATTTGTTGCTAGGTGTAAGGTCGCGCTGATACTGCGGAAGGGCCTTGGAATAGTTCAAATATCCCGACCATTCCATGGCGTGCCCGAACAGACGGATCTGGCTTGGACGACGCATAGTCAAAGGCCAGTTGTCCCATGCATTTGCAGCGCCTGATGGGTTGCCAATGCCGCTAAGAGCACTGCCAGGGTTACGCTCGCGATCTACTGGTGCTTTAGGCAGCAAAATCGTGTGTGAATCTGCGTCGTTAAAACCTAGGCTGCGAAGGAATGAATAAACGCCTAGGTAATCAACAGAAGTCCTGAGCTGCCGTGTCAGCTGCGAATCAGTACCAAGATCGGCGTTCGTGTAACCGAGCAAGTCACTGGTAACATTGTTATCTTTATCACGGTCAAAAATTAGAACCGGTTTCGAGTTCTTGAAGAAATCTTCCGCCGCATAAGTTTCATCCATGTGGACAAAAACTTCATCCCAGTAATTGCTATTAAAAGTGGATTCAGCGATGTGCTCAACAATGCACTTGTAGTGCTTGTTTTGATGGCGAACGACATCACCGGTTCTGTAATAGTTATTGGTGAGGTGATAACCGCTGCGATATTTGCCTTTGTTGTCCCAATCTGTTGAAGCAGCAGCACGGCGAACCTCTACCTTGTTAACCCTGAAGACACCAGTAGTGGCAGGCAGTGTAGTAACAGAGCTGGCAATGATCGGCTCTGCTGCTTCGATTTCAGCGTCAATCGACGCGCCAAGCGTGTCCGTTTGAATCCCGTAATCGCGAATAATGTTGCGCGAATCTGCTGAAGTATTGCTACAAGTTAGTGAATAAGTGCGTTCATCTAACGTCCGAACGTCTTGCAGGCGACGAATATAAATAGTCTTGCCCGCAATAGGAGGGAATGCACTACTTGCATCTGTTGATGGCGGAGTGGCGCCATCAGCACTAACGAATGCAGTGCTTACGTTGATTTCATTTGGGTTGTTAGGATTCCAAGCATTGGCTGCGAGTGGCGCATAGTAATCAACGCCGTTCGAGTTTTCAATCCAGATGTAAGACGTGCCGCCATAGGTGTCGAGCGAATAACCATTACGAGCCAAAATTGTTGGCTTGTCGTTTTCACTGCCTTCAAGGTTTGCCGTCAACGTAATTGTGGTGGCATTATTAGAAACACTTGCGGTAAGTTCACCAATATCAGTACGTGCCCATTTATTGGTCAGTCCTGAAATGTCACGCGCAACGTTAATACTTGAAACATTCCAGTTCTTATCTGTTGCAAAGCTATCTGCTACAAATCCTTCGGCTAAACTTGCCACTTGGCCGAAGTTTGAGTTACTATTAGTGACCGTAAGTTCTCCTCCGGACTGAACCCAATGATGGACTCCTTGGCCTATACAAAACACGCTAACTTCTTGAATAATTGCACGATTTACACAGCGAATATGGAAGCTGCGTTTGTTTGGGTCCATCCGAACATTGTCCGGTGACTCGTCAATGTAGTCGCTGTAATTACCTGCAGCAGTTGAACTGATGTCCACCCAGTTGCCGCTGTTGTAACGCTGCCAGCAGCGCATATCCTTTTGAAGAGAAATCGCCGTATATTGGGCCGTGACCATGCTCTTGAAGCCCTCGGCATTTGCACCATTTGCAAAGATGCCACCCATGCCATAAAGGCTTCGGATTGAGCAATTGAAAATGTAAGGAGACGCGGAACTTACGCTGTCAGTTGCTTCGGTTTGCGTTCCAGGTGCTGGAGCAGGGCCAACAATTTCTACTTCGCTATTGCGAGTTTTTGTGTAAGTGCTGCTGATGCCAGCAACATTACCAAAGCTCTTGAGGATTTTGCTGTAAAACTCGTCAACACGGCTGCGGCCTGCAAATTCAAATGTATGCAGCAAATGATGTGTGTACGGATAGTTTTCCTTGTCTAGGAAAGTAAAACCGTAGTAGAAGCCTGTACCCGTGACTAAGAAAATGCTGCCACGGTTGCTGTAGTCAGCAGCTTCATCCAGTGCATTGGTGCCGCCAGGAACAAAGTCAGGGCGAATATTGCACTTCCGCAGATCAAGACTGACAAGACTGCAACCTCGCGGAAGGATGATGCCAGCACTGCCTTCAGGGTTAAAGCTTTGCAATTCTGCATCGCTAAATTCCTTGGTGTTGCCGTAAGCAGGAAAATTAGTCGCATTATCAGCAAGTCCCGCAGCATTCAATGCTGTGTGCACTCCAGGCATCACAACGATTGAAACCAAGTCGCCGCAAATGTTGCCGGGCAGGTTTAGATAATCACGACTTGTGATGATGCCTGCTTCAATGATTGCACGGTTAATCGTCTTAAACGGACGTGCTTCTGTGTAGCCACACTCCAGCCTTTGCAGACTGATCCGACGCATTTTGGTTTCAAACGTGCCGTCATCAGTGCTGGAATAATCACCAGCAACAAAAGTATCTTTGCCGGTGTAACTGTTGACATACAGCACATAAGGTGCTGACAACGGATCGTTAATTACCGTGTTGCCAGGAGCAATCTCTGCTTTGCCGCCAAGTTGCCGGACAGCATCAGTAAGCGCATCAATCTGCTCGCGGAACTCGCCTTGCGTCGAATCAATATGACCCAAAGATTGAGCTTCGCCAGCGCGGTTGATCTCAGCCACTTCTTTGCAGATCTATTTGCTGATTCAAGTTTAGCTTGAAGTCTTGGCGTGGTGCAATTTAGACAGCCACCTTGATTTCGATTTCGGAAGTGGCAACAAAATCAGCCGTTCCGGTTAGCAGATCGCCAACTTGTGCATTTAGATTCGTGTTCGTCAAGAGTATTTCGCATTCGTAGTAGACAGAGCCATCAATCTTCGGGCTCGGTTCGTTTCGATTTTTGAACAAATAAAATCTCGCCTTAGTATTGCATTGATTCTGCAATAGCAACACAAGGCGAAGCAATGCTAAAGTATCTTGTTCATCAGCGACAGATTGATGCTCAGCCAGAAAGTCAATGCTGCCTGCTCCACGCACCAGTGATTTAACATTTTCACCAAAAGCTTGACCGATAGCAGTTGTATCTAAGTTTTCAGCATCGACACTTAAAATCCATTGCTTAAGTTGAACCTGGAAGTTATACTTCCTGTTTGCGTCATCGCAGGCAATATGGAAACCAGGCGGCAATGCAATCAAAGTAGAAAGGACAACTTCTCCAGCAATAGCAAGATTAGCAATTGAAGCTATTGCAGAATCAATTGCTGTTGTATAGCTTGCATTGTCAACATAGTTGGCAATGACGAGATTTTTAGGCTTTACATTTAAGAGCGTTTTTTCAGTGCCAGATTGCGTATGCGCTGCAGCTTCTGTTGTCCAAAGCCTAATCCTATCAAGTAAGTCACGGCTCATATATGCATCGGTTTGCTCTGTCAGTCCAGTGCTAGCAGGAGTGTTGTAAAAATTGTCATCATCATGATTGCCGAAAAAGCCGACCAATGTATCGCCAGATTGCGTGATTAAAGAATCATCCGATTGCGTAGCCAGAGTGTGAGTCGCAAGCAGCTGCCCATAGAAAGGACTGGTATCGGTATTGGGCCCCGTATAAAAAGCTCTGCTGGGACCATTCCTCCAAATTGATCCGCGATAAATGCCATGCCCATCAGGGCAATCAGCGTACCCATCACCATTCAAATCAATAGGCAATCCTCCATCGGACGCCAAAATTATCCTGTCACCTTGCCAATAACTTGGACTAGCAAAAGTTATTGTATGAGGAGTTGAACCAATATTTAAACGCTGCCAAGACAGCGCCATGGCGTTTGGGATTTCTCGGCTTAAATAAAGAAAGCCACCTGCACCAAGTACGGCCATTAGAACGTACCGCTAGGTTTCCCGCTGAAGCTGAATGAAATCGGCACGCTAACAACGCTTCCGACGCTTACGGAAACACCCGCTTGCGTAATCAAAGCATCCCCAGACAAAGTGCCTTCAGCCACATTGGTATCCAAAACCATGGCAATGGTGTCAGTTGCTTCTGAATCATTCAGCAGCCGATTCATCGTTGCTGTGGTTGCAGCATTGGAAGAATCATATAAAAGCGTTCCCGTGCCAGTCGTTCCTCTCACGCCATAAGCATAAGTGCGATCTTTTTGACCAATTCCTGTTGTTTCAAGCGCATCTCGAACAATCGTCAAGCTAACGTCTCGAACTTTGGCAATGGCTGCGCCTTCAAAACGAAGCTCAGCGGTAGAACCTGTTTTAACAGCCATTGGATAACCCTTTCAACTCATTCTAAGCTCTCCGACAAGGCTGACACTCACATTTGATCGCCCTGGAGCGACACTAGCAATTCTTGGGGGAGAACCCTCAGCAAAACACCATTTCAAGCCTGCAGCAAAAGAGGATCCGTCTAAATACGTCGCTAGGGTCGAATCTGCTCCATTAAAAACAGCAACTGGTAGCGACAAATCGTCCAGAGACCCTTGGGCACTTTTGTACGCATTCATAATTGCTGTGGTATTCGTATCATTGATGTTTCTAAACTCTAGTTTCAGCTCTGCCCGACTCGGCAAAGAGGCAAACAGACGACGAGTTGTAACGCCAGACTGCGATACATAGCTTTTGACGGGATATGTCGGAGGCTTGAAACTCCGGCTCGAAGGTTCAATTGATGGAAATGAAGTTGTCATGGTTCAAACAATTGTCCAGTTTGAAGCAGTGTCAAAACCGTCAGCAACCAACGGAACGCCAGCACCAGTAACTGGCATGTGCAGCGCCTCTATTGTAAAGGTGCCGTCTTGGTCCGCAGTGATCTGCTCAACCTGATAGGTTCTCGACTCTTGGCTTGACTTAATCTCGGTAAAGATGATTCCAGCTGGTGTCGCTCTAGTGCCACCACCGGTTACAACTAAGGTTTGAACACTCGGTTCATTGCCAGAGTCGGGATCCCAAGCAAACACAGAATAACTACCATCAGCAAAAGCCTCTGATGTCACAAGATCCCCCGCTCCAGTGACAACGCCATTACTAAATTCGGAGTATTCTGTCGCGTCCATTGCAACATTGATGTAATCGCCAGGCGCAATATTGCTGTAGATAGATTCGTGCGTGACCTTGAATCTCACAACATGATCAGTCAACCTGCGCATTCTGATGATAAATTTTGCAGCATCAATTGCGTGGTTCCGTTGTGTGCAATAATCAGTCATGTCCAGCGATACCGTATCCAACGGCGTATAACTTGCTTCTTTGATCAGCACTTCTCTTACAGTAGAAAATGCGCCTTCGCTTGAAAGATCAGAAGATGAGCGTTCTTCCCGATAGGTGACGCTGATTTCAATTGGTTCTCTATCTTCTGGGTTTAAGTATTCAACCTGATAGCTGTCCTCTAGGATGTTGCCGACAGTAAACAGCCCCTTAATGTCTGCGGCGACAAATGCTGAGCCAGATACAGGTAAGGCGGGCTTAAGTGTAAACTGACCATTTATCTCAGCAAAATACAGCAAATGTGTTGCGGCAAGATCTGCGGCATACTGCCTAATGTTTATTTGATCAGCAACAACACCATTGAAAAAGTAGCTTCTGCTTTGACACCAATCGTTGGCCTCCTTGAATCCAGCAATATCAATCATTTCATCTTTGATTAAATCGCCCATGCCGTATCTATCGTTTGTCATCAAGTCCAGCAAGATTTCTGGGAAGCGATACAAGTGGTTTGGCGTAGGGTTAAAAGGCAAACCTGTGTACGAATCCAGTCGTCTAGATTTAATGCCTTGCCCTACATAACCAGAGAATTGCGTAAATTGCTTCCACTCAGTTGAGGATCGAATATTGATGCCAACCAAAGCAAGATTACTATAGTTGCCCGTTTGACCCGTCACGATCTCGTCAACGTAAGAGACGCTATGCTCTGGTCCTTTTTCAGCACTTGTCGAAATCTCCTCGTAGATAAAATCCTCTGCGCAGGTCATAAAATCATCAATCATTGATGAATACCCCGAACCTGTTGCTGTGTCTACAGCCTCAAGAGACTGAAACGTATCATCAGATTGATTAGTCTGAGTGTTCTTTGTATAGGAAGTGGTTAGGTCGGGATCTGCCTCGTTAAACTTCGACCTGACATCATTGTGGAATGGGTAAGCAAAAATTTTGCCATTAAAACCGACTTTGACAGCAGCGCCACTATAAGAAGCGACCGTTTGATACTGGAAGCCTTCATTTGTGTCTAGCAAGTAAAAATTACCAGACGTTTTTCGCCTAACCTCGAATCCAGTTATTGGGCGAAGCCTAAAAATACGCAGCTTTGTTGTTGTAAATTCAACTCTCAAAAAGTTAAATACTGGTTGCATTGTTTCACTTTGAACGGCAAAAATTTTGCCGCTATCAACCCAATCGTTGTCGGCATCAGCACTCATCTCTTTGTATTGCAACGTAAAAAATGCAAACCTTTTGACCGATACGCTGACCGTGTTGCTTTGGTAGAACTCGCTTTCGTAGTTATCGGTGTTGGTAAACGTTTCGCAAAACAAGTTGTCTGCAACCTCATAAGTCTTTGTGTCCTTAAAGTTACAAAGTCCATTGACTCTATGCCCTAAGGTTGAGGTAAATCCAATCTCAGTAATGTCGCAAGCTCGCGTGTTTGTGACTACCGCCTGTGCATAACGCAGAATGTGCCCTTTGTTCGTTGCTACCGCACGCGCAACTGGGGACGGGTTGTTTACCGCTGAACCTGTATGTGCACCTTTTAAATGAGCTTCCGTATACGCTTCGACAGATCCAGGCTCAACAATCTCGAACGTCACATCAATTTGCTGAGTTGTACCTACCTCATCAGCTTCTGATCTAAATACTTCGTTGGAAGGACTACGAGAGGTGCAAACCCCGATTGCACTGCCAATCTTGTAAAGTTCTCCAATAATTAAATTTTGATCATAGTATGCCTGCCTAGAAGCAACGCTTGACGCGACATCTTTACTTAACTCAGAAGTGCCGTTTTCAGTAAACGTAATCTCCTTCTCTGACTCCTTGAACAGAACATAAGTAATATTGTCTCCTACGGCTAGGGATTGCGTTCCAGATACATTAGAGCCATTTTTTTTGGTGATGCCGCTAAAGCTTGCATAGTTGTATCTAAACTTTATGCGCATTGCAATTTGAGGACCGTCCTTAGGGCACCTAACCTCATACCTTCCATCATTGGCACCTTTCCGTTGATTAACTTTGACGCCAGGTCTTATGACAGGATTTACCTTAAAAGCTAAATCGTTGCCAATCAAAGAATAGACGCCAAATGTAGTGCTTGAAGAAGGCGTATGAACGGACGAAAAAGCAGCCGTTTCCGTAGCCGAACTGCCAATATTAACTTTGAAAACCTCCCCTGTAGGTGAAGTTGCAGACGAGCCTCCACCATTGGCTTTACGGTCATTAACGCCGCTTCGACCGAAAACTCGATCGTTTTCTAAGATTGCTCCACCATCAAGACTTGCATAGATCGTTGCTCGAGCAGCAATTTGAGTGGCAGAGTTTGTAGTGTACTTGTAGTTTTTGAGAAGGTTAGAGCCAACTGCCCATAGATCATTATCAAATCCACCAATCTCACCCTCTCCGGCAAGAAATACAGCTCGCAGCATTTGCGACGTTCCAAACGACAACATCTGCGACCAAACAAGTGGCATGTTCACGCGAACACCGCCAACTTTCACTCCGCCTACAGATCTGTTGGCATAAACAAGAGGAACTGTGCTGCCAATCTTGATTACATTTTGAACAGAGTCAAAGCCGTAACGTGGCGAAAAACTCTGGTTTGTGATTATTGGATCATCAATATTTTCAGTTCGTTTAATTGCGTTTGCTCCTCCTCCTGCATCAGGCACGCTTGGCCGCAAAAGTATTGAAGTCACAGTGGCCCCAACAGTGATCACAAGACTGACAATCGCAAGAACAGTTGCTGTCTCAAGACCGGCAACTGGACCTTCAATCGGATTCTCTTTTAAATACTGCCTTGCATCTGCTTGGAACGATTGAAACTCCTCTTCCGTCAGTCCTAAAAGGCTGCAAAGGTAACGATCGGAAGGGAGCATAGTCATCGAAACGTCCTGTACTCCAGATTTGCAACTTTTTTACTGGGCAGCCAATGCACACCACGCTTGTGGTGCGGGAACAAAAGCCCATTATCCACGATAATACCTAAGCCCAAGCTTGTTGGCTCGTCAAACAAAGTCAACGCATACTCCTGCTGAGGGCAAACAACTGTTCGTTCCAGCCATTGGTTCTTTAATGCAGCCCACTGTCCACGAGAAGCCATGCTTAACCAATTCGGGTCATAAGGTGGGTGCTCAACGCCAGCATCACGCAACACGTTCCAAACCATAATCACGCAATCGCAACCAACTCCATCGTCTGGATCAGCGCCAAACTTATGCGGCAAACTCAAATAATGGTGCCAACGCTTCACGTCGTGATTTGTCCCGTTGTAGGCAATGCGCCAACCAACTCTTCACTCAACCTTCTTCTAGGCACTTGACCTTTAACCGCATCCAACGGCGAGATAAGTCGCAGTTTGATTACCTTGGTGTCCATCTCATACGAAGCAACACGCCAGTTTTCTGTTGAAATCAACTGATCATCTGCAAAGGTGTTGATATTCAGGCTCACAGTTTCAACCCGCAGGATCCAGCGTTGTTCAACTGCCTGCTTAAAAATGTTCAAAATAATTGTTGAACCAGCCTGAGTTGACGCCCCAATTGCCAACACATTAGAGCTGCGGTCTCCACTCTTTTCTCCTCCGCCAGTTGCAAGAACAAACGGCGCAAACGCATAAGTATCACCACCCCGCGATCGAGAACCATTAACAGTAAAGTTTTGAAAGTAATAAGCAGTTTCTACATAGGAAGAGCCGGAAGGTTCTAGAAACTTGACGTAGTTGCAGAATGCATAGCCACTCATAGTCCAACCCGTCGCCGTGTCTTAACGCTATTTTGCAGGGCCTGCAAAGTCAATGCACGACCGCGCTCTGCAGCTTGCGCCATTCCAGCCTGATGCTGCTCAGCCGTAACGTACTCCACACCGTTAATCGACTGAGATTCAAATCGCACATCAAGAGGAGCGGGGTTTGAAATCGCCTCAGCGGTCTGCTGTTCAGCAGCTGCCATCATTGATGCTTCTGAAGTACGAGTGAACGGCACAGAAAGCTGCCTCAGGTTCTCTTGACGATTGACTTGGATGCTTTCTTGGCGGCTAAGCATTTGAGATGTAGTGCCGCCTTGATTGCCTCCAGGGACAAAAGGAATTGACATTGCATTTGCCATGTCAGCACCAAGGCTTTCACTGGAGGTGATTTCACCATTGCCAAATGGCACGAATAATTCAGGTCCACGCTCGCCTACAATCACTGGTGAGTTACCAAATACAGGGCCACCATTTGCTGCTGTCAATTGAGGAGCATCAGGCATTGTCACTGGCGGATTTGTACCATCACTACTACCACCAGGCATTGAAACACCAAGCGCCTTCATGATCGTGCCATAGAGAATCATTGTTATTTGCTGGGCAATAATTTTTGTAGCCATACTCATAAAATGCTCAGCTACAGATGACAGCATGTCCGCCAATGCTTCCTCTGCACTCTTGCTGCCAGTGGCTACGGCTTTGAATGAATTTGTAAATGCGTTACCAATAGCAGTAGCACCAGCCGCAACTTGATTTTCAAGCTTGAGCATTTCCTCAAGCTGCTGTTTCATTTGAAAACCAGGATCAGCTTCACGCCTTGCCTTTTCATCAGCCTCACGTTTCTTCCGCTCTTGGTCTGCAAGATCAGCAGCCTTTTGATCAATAGCAAAAATTTTCTTTCTAAAACTAAATGTCGCATCTTCCAATGCGTTTGTTTTCTTGTTGCCCTCTAAGTTGCCCTCCTCAATTTTTTGCCTCTCGACCATCAATTCAAGAGTTGCAATCTCCCTTTCATTGCCAAGTTCTTTTTCTTTGCGAAGCTGCCGATTTAGTTCAAGCAGCTTGTCTGACATGTCAACTTGCTCTTTTGTCTTTTTATCGAGCTTGCCTCCAGTAGGGCTAATTACATTTTGCGTAGTTTGCTGCTGCTGTTGCTGCTGTTGTGCACCTGTCGTGCCCTGCGTCACACCTTGACCAAGAGCAACAGTCTCGCTAACAAAAGAAGTGACAGCAGTTGCGCCTTTCTCTAAGAAATTTCGTATTGGGGCAGGTATTAAGTTGTAAGCATTTTTGAGAAATCCAACAATTCTGTCTAAGGCTGTTCTAAAAAAATTAGTTACGTTTTCAAGAGCATTTTTGCCAGAAGTGATAATTAACTTTGCAAGCCCTCCAATAACTTGACCAACTCGCACACCGAAGCCAATAATAAAATCGCCCAATGCCTTGACTCCACCAAGCACAAACTGAAATCCCTTCTCAAGCTCAAATGCAGCGTTAAGTCCTTCAATACCTAAAGCCTCGGCAATCGCTTGACCTACCTGATTTACTGCGGCAAAAATTGCGCGAATTGGAGAAAGTAAATTGCTTATTGCAACAGTTAAAACCTCAACAGTTACTGCTGCAACTTTAAAAGTCTCTTTTATAATAATGCCAAGTTCAGACTGATCACTAAATAAATTTTGGAAGGCTGTTGTTAATCTTTTTAGTTGCCCGTCAATCGTATCGGATGCGGTAAATGCTGCTTCAGCTGCTGCACCTTGAGCATTCTTTTGATTCTCTAAAAGCTCGTTGTATTTCTCCGTGTTGTTAAGCAGAGCAAGAATTGATGGACCCGCTTCTGTCCCAAATGCTTTAATAACAGTTCCAGCATCTGCGCCAGACTTTTTAATTTTTTCAAGTGTTCCAGCCAAGCCATCAGTCTTGAGGGTTGAAGCACTAATTTCAACGCCTAACGCTTCAAATTCTTTGCCAACTTTTCCAGCAGCAACTTGAGCAAAGGCAGTCTTCAATGCTGTGAATGTAACTTCTGCACCTTGACCGCCTGCAGTAATTTGAGCAACTGCTGCGTTTACTTCCTCAAGCTGGACACCTAAAGCAGCAGCAACAGGCGCAACTTTTGCAATGTTGGCCGCATATTTACCAATGACAATTTTGCCGTCGTTTTGCGTTTGTATGAAACCATCAACGAGTTTCGCTGCCTTGTTAGCTTCAAGTCCATAAGCATTCAAAACAGAGGTCGTGGCATCACCAACGGTGTTGATGTCACTGAATCCACCTGTTGCGCCTTGACTTGCAGCTTTCAAAATGTTGGCTGCGTCAGCAGCATTCCTAAAACCTGCTGATGCAACGTCATAGGCTGCACTTGTTAAGTCAAGAACACTAGCTTGACCTGATAACTCTCTGCTTACATCAGATAATTGTGCTTTAAGTGCTTGACTGTTTACACCAAGAGATTTGACTTTGGCTTCAGCAAAGTCTTGCCGACGCAACACACCAAACACTTGTGTAAGGCTACCGGCAGCAGCTACAACTGCTGTTAATGGTCCAAGAGCTGCACGTAAAGCTGCACCTAATCCACGTGCACCAACAGCAGCCGCTTGTGCTCCACCAGAAAAAGCCTTAAAACCAGTGCCAGCAGCACGAGTAGATCCGCCAGCATTTTTTACCGCAACCTCAAGCCCTTGCACCTTTTTTGTCAGGTGCGCAATCTTGGCGTTGGCATCTAAGGTTTCAACCTTAAACCTGAGGACAGATTCAGCCACAAGTCACCCAGCAATGCTTTGATTTTACCGCCGACGCATTTTTGCGCGTTCCATCGCTTTTTCTTCCCTCTCGCCTTTTACTTCGTAATACGCAGCAAAGTGAACAAGCTCCGCATCGGTCAATTCCGTACGAAGCTTGCTAACCGTCATTCCTAGTTCGCAGGCCAGAAAAAACTCAAAATAGAGCCAGTTGTCCTGCGTCAGTCGTTTTTTGCTTCATCAAGGCCAGCTTCTTCGCCAACACCAAACAAGAACAGCTCAATCTCGTTAAGTACAGATTCGGGTAATTGCCGTTGCAGTTTTGCGGCATCAGCAGCAGCGAATGCTTTTGTCCCGTCTTCAAGTTCAGCCATTTGACACAGCATCTGCGTGCTGATGTCTAGTGCTTCTTCAGTGCCAGACAATTGCTGAGCCTTTTTGCGATCAGCACGAGTGATCGGCTTGAAATACAAATCGACAATCGTTTTGCCGTCTGCATTCTTTAGTTCAAATTTACGACGCTGGTTGAGGTCAAAAGCCCCGACCAGCATGTCTACAGTGCGATTTGAAGCAGGCATTTGAGCGACATATTTGTCACCTAAACTATAGCCTTTTTACTCCAAATTGGAAGTGATGGTGCCGCTCGTAATAAAGCTGCAGCTCACGATAACCACTTCACCAACAGTAGAAGTGATCTCCATGTCAGTGATGATGCCAGCAAAACTCACCGAATCAGTACCAGAAGTTGCACCAGTAGTGAACAACTCAAATGTTGCGTCGGCAGGATCGTTAGGCGTCACGACATCTTCGATAAACGCAGCTTGACCCGTTGCTGATGCATCGTAAACAAGCTCAACAGTGCCAGAGCCAGACACCATGCTTCCAATGAATTTGCGGAAAGTGTCTCCCTGAACGCTGGTGTCAAGCGTTTCTTTTGTAATAGTCAAGCTCCAGCTACGAGTGCCAGCAATCGTGGCATTACTAGCGCCTGCTGCATCAAATTGAACAGTTCCCTGTTCACCTCGGATGGTTGCCATGGTCAGAGTTCCTCGATGAATTCAAAGGTCACACGGACCTGAGTTTGAAAGTAGCCTTCAGGTGCTGGTGTTCCAACAACTTCAGGACCAATTGGCGCATCGAAGAAAACCCCCGACACTATGATTCGATTATAGAGATCACGAATTCTCTTGCCGATCGTATAGTTGGCGCCAGAACCGACACCAGCAGGCGTGAAGATATTGACGACGATAACACCAACAATTCTATTCTTAGAATTGGTTGTTAGCCCTTGGCTTAGATATTCGTTGGCCCCAAAGTTTAGTAGGCATTGCACCCATGATGAGTTGGGTGTTGGTGCATAAGAGACGTTGTTGAAGACAACTGGGATAGCAGGACTTGATGCAAGCTCAGTTGCAAGCCTGCTTTCAATCGTGGCTCGGATTGTGTTGAGGTTGGCGGCCATTTATCTCCTGTTAGCAATCTTGTTATACTCTCTTTTAACCCAAGGCTCCAGCTCTTTCGCAATTAAGTCTGGATAACCCGGAACAGTTCCCCTCTTGGTTCGATATTCACCGCCCCATGATGGAGGCAAATTAGTTCCAT
>Ga0181403_1000156_pt1 | contig 16515 bp, 27 predicted proteins | sample 26SPOviralmetaG_FD_130132 | JGI IMG/M metagenome (GOLD analysis project Ga0181403, IMG submission 130132) | Marine viral communities from the oligotrophic San Pedro Time Series (SPOT) site, San Pedro Channel, CA, USA - 26 SPOT_SRF_2011-09-28 | ecosystem: Environmental > Aquatic > Marine > Strait...
ATGATTACCATGTAGAGGTGATTGAAAGTCTTGGTTATGAAATGGAAGTCGTTCCCTTCATGCCTGAAAAAGCCTACTGATGAGATTGTGAGATTCAATCGAAACTAGACTGCTTGCGGTCTAGTCTAGGTGCTTGCATGGTGCGAGCATATGACTAACTAATGGAGGTTAGAAAATGATAAATGAAAAAGAATATCATTCATCGTGTGAGTGTTCTCATCTTGAGATTAAAATTCGTGAAATACGAACACAATTTGAGAGCGGTCTTATTGATAAAAATGAGTATGATCAAAGAGTTAAATCTTTAATTCTCATGGATATGTTTGATCAATACAGAAATGAGTTTATGGGTTCTATCAGTAAACTATGTACCGATCTAGAGAAATCCATTGATTACCACACAGAAGAAGATGATAGCGGAAGTGGAATACATACTTTGATTGAAGAATCACAACTTCAATTTAGACAAAGATGTTTCAAAGAATTTGAATCACTTATGAAAGGTGTGAATAATCCAAAGCCTACTGATGATTAGCTGAAATGCTATGAAACGAACTTAACTGTTTAGCCAATGCCTACGAATATAAAGCGTGTTGCATTGTTAAAATAAATTATGGTTAGGTTCGTATAGGTGCTAGCGTGGTGCTAGCAACATTAACTAGATAATAGAATGGAGGTTCTTATGTATCCTAGTAAAGCATTACAGATAATGAAGTCTGTATTAAATGGGGGCAATGCCCCTTTCCTCTTAGGAGGAACAGGTGTTGGGAAATCTGCGGTTGTGAAACAACTTGCGGAGGAACTAGCTAACGATAGAGAGATTGTTTCTGATGTGATCAATCCAACTGCAAAGCAGTTTGGGTGGATTGACTTTAGACTATCTCTTTATGAATCCGTAGACCTTGGCGGTCTGCCTTACATTGGTGACGATAACCAACAGAAGCGAGCCTTTTTAGGTAACCTTCCGATTGGTGGTGAGGGTGTTTTATTCTTTGATGAATATGCACAGGCTCATCCTAGTGTTCAAGCCATAGTAGGACAGATCATTTACGAGAGAAGATTGGGTGAGTACATCTTGCCTGAAGGGTGGAAAGTTATCTGTGCTGGTAACAGATCATCCGACAGGGCTGGTAGTAATGCTCTGCCTTCTCATGTGGTTGGTCGTTGTTCAATTATTAACTTTGAACATAATACGGATGATTGGTTGAAATGGGCGGTGGATAATGATGTTCATCCTGACGTATTAGGTTACGTTAATTTTCAGCCTGAATGGTTGAATGTCTTTGACCCAAAAGTCAAAACTCCCCAGCCTTCACCGAGAGCATGGACAAGATTGTCTGATACTTTGAAGACGAATCCCTCTGATGATCTGAAGCAATTGATTTGTGAATGTGATATTGGCGAGACTGCTTCAATTGAATTCATGTCTTTTCTATCTCTTAAAAATGATGTGCCTGATCTTGACCGAATAGTCAAAGGTCTTGAAGTAGATGTTCCTGATAGTGGGGGCATTTGCTACGCAACGATCTGTGCATTAGTGACTGTGATTAAAGAAGCGAATGACAACAACGTCACAAGCTATTTCAAGAATAGTCTCAACTTCATAAATAAGTTTCCTTCCCCTGAGTTTGGAATCTTCTTTGTGCGTTCTGTGACAGGGGCAAGAACTGAGTTAAAAGAAACTTCTACCTATGGAGAATTTAAGGTAGAAAATTCTGACTTAGAAGTCTAACCCCGTTGGGCGAGGGAAGAGAATATTTATTATTTACTAGTAAATGTTCTTTTCCTTCTACCGATCTATCTGATATTGGAATGTGTTATTCCAACTGACGATTGCGAAAGCATGAAATCAGATAACTTTATCTAACTGAATGGAGGTTCAATTATGGATAAAAAATTAAGTACAACTCTATCTGAGAATGCTACTTTGGTTCGTGTTGTTTTAGGACATCCGAGTGGCATTAAATCTGATAAGAGTTTGAAAAATGATTTGGCTGAAGACGTAAAGTCTAATGCCGATCTATTGAGTGTTTCTAAACACATATTTGGTAGGAATGTGAACAAAGAGTTTCGCAGTATTATCAATGGGTTTAGAAATGACTTTTACTATCCTCTGACTTTACCTTGGTCTGATTCTTCAGACGATAATGGAGTCAAGGTTGGTAGCGGTTGGCGATTACTTCCCAACTCTAACTACGATAAACTGATTGCAGAAATCAACTCTGCAAAATTAGTTTGGGATAGAGAGGTTGAGGGTTTTTTCAAACAACTACCGATTGATATTGCGAATGCAAAAGACAGATTGGGTGATGCTTTTAACGAAGCTGATTACCCTACTGACGATTGGGATTTGCAAAGACTAAGAGATAAATTCATCTTTCAATATGAAACTAACGTCTTGCCTTCTGTTGGCAATAAAGACATTAGGTTGAATGTGTCTGATGAACTTAGACAGAGGTTAGAGCGTGATGCAGTAAACAGAGCAAGCAACAACATTAAAAACATTTTAGTTTCTACTGTTGATGCACTTGTTTCGCAAGTAGATCACTTAGCTGAGAAGCTAAAAGCCTATGACCCTGAAAACAAGCAGAAGGGATTTTTCAACAATAGCAGTATCGAGAAATTGAGACAGGCGGTTGAAATGTTACCTTCAGTTAATTCAGACATCCTAGGCAATGATCAAGCTATCTCTGATGCTCATCAACAACTTGTAAGGGTTCTTGCTTCTATCAACTCTGTGGAGTCTCTAAGGGATGATACGGAACTTGGTGAATCAAAACGTAAGCAAGTAGCTGAAGGTCTTGAACAGTCTGTTGGCGGACTTAAAGGTGGGTTCTTAGAACGTGCCTTTGGAGGTAAGAAAGATGACTAGTTTAGAAAAGATTATTAAAGCTAGATCAAAGCTAATGCAAGGCAATGTAGGTATGGCAAGTATGCTCCTACACCTTGACTTGGTAGAGGTCGATTCTTCTAAGTGTGACACTATGGCAACTGACGGAAAGAAGATTTATTTCTTTCCTGATTTTGTCGAAGGTCTTATCGAAGAAGAACTGCAAGGTGTACTTGTCCACGAAGCTTTTCACGTTGTCTATGAACATCCTTTAAGGAGAGGGAATAGACATCCTAAAGTTTGGAATATTGCTTGCGATTATGTAATCAATAATTACCTTCACTATGATCTAAGAATGACTTTGCCTACAGGCGGTCTTCTTGATTATCAGTACAAAGGTTGGACTGCTGAGAAGGTGTATCAACACCTGATCAAAGATGATGATGCGTTGCAAGATGCGGTAGATCAGATCAACAATGACAACGAAGAACACAAGCCTGAAGAGTCGCAAGACTCCGAAGGTGGGGGGGATTCTGAGTCTGATGATCAAGGAGAAGATCAATCATTGACTAGTCAAGGAAAATATCCTGAAGAGCAAAAAGGACTGGAGCGGTCTTTTGCCGATCTAGATAATTTACCTTCCGCAATTGGTGAGGTTTGGGATGCTACTAACGAAGAAGGCAATCCAATGAGCGAAGCAGAAATGCAAGAACTCAAAGGTGAAATCCAAAGAGCAGTTTCACTAGCTGACAAGCTAGAGCAATTTGGAAGCGGTACTTCTAATATGAAAGGTGGCATTGAAAGTGAGAAGGAAGCAACTGTATCTTGGAAAGATATGTTGAGTGACTTCTTGCAGTCTTTGACCTGTAACGATTACTCATGGTCTAGGCTCAACAAACGTCATGCGTGGAGAGGTATCAATTTGCCTAGCAAGGTTCGTAATCCTGAAGGAGGAGAACTTGCGATTGCGGTTGATACTAGCGGAAGTGTTTCACAATACGAACTAGATCAGTTTGCGAGTGAGATACAAGCTATGGCTGAAGACTGTGGATTGGACAAGGTTAGAGTTTGCTACTGTGCTTCTACAGTAGTGAAAAATGATCAAGGTGAATGGTGGGATGTTTACGAACTGAATCAAGGTGAAGACCTAGAACTCAAGATTCGTGGTGGAGGTGGAACTTCCTTTGACCCTCCTTTTCATCTGTTCAATGAATGGTCTGATGATGTGGAAGACGTTCAAGCCTTTGTTTACTTTACGGATGGATATGGAACTGTAGAGCCTGAACAAGAGCCTGAGTGTCCTGTAGTGTGGTGCGTTACTCAACAAAGCTATTTAGCTGAAAGCTTACCTTTTGGCGAAGTGGTTTACGTTGATACCGCAAATTTCTACAGATAAAAAGATTCTAAGGTAGGCTAATTTAGGAGGTGTCCTAGGTTAGCTTGCCTTCAGTTTCTTTCTTAGAATGGACTTATGAAAGCCAATTCTTACAAACTGATAGCAAAAATGTGTGTTTTTGCCTGATGAGAGGAAAAATCCTCGAAATCGGTTTTACTAACAATTACTTAAAAATGGAGAAAAAATTATGAGTAATAAAATAGATGATGATAAGTTAAATTTATTAATACACATGATAAGTGATATTTCTAAATTTAAAATTAGACTTAAAGAAATGGAAGAAAATGTTTCTGAAATAAATGAGACTTTAAAAAGTCAAATGACAGCAACAGATGATTTTATTTTAGAAATGGAACAAGCTTTACAAGGTATTAAAAAAACCTATGTAGAGTTAGGTTGGTTAGATGCTCAATTATTGGATGATGATGATGAGTAATACTAAAGCGGTTATTAAATTAACCAAAACAATGCTTAACAAAGCAATTATTGATGCTAATAATAGCGTTAGAGAATGGGCTAAGTTAAGCGGTGTAGATTATGCAGAAATGGAATGTGGTGAAAAGCATTCTATATCTGCTAAGTTTACTGACGGAACGGAAACTGTTCTTAATCTTTACAGAACTAACAATGCTAGAGGTGACAGAAGAATATCTATCAAAGGTATCAAGGCTCAAGCAGAGATAGGTGATACTGTTACGTTCACTTTGAAAGGTGACAGAGTAATCTTGGAGGTGTTGAAATGAACTATAAACAGAGAAAATCAAGATTAAAAAGGATGTTTGCACAAAATAAACTTTATCGAAAGACAGGGTTTTGGAGTGTGAAAGCACAGGCAAATCAATCTGTAAGAGATTACAGGTCTGAGGAATACAAGGAGGAATCTGATGCTTAAACTTACTGTGAAACAGATAAAAGATAGAATCTTGCTTGTTGAGAATCAATCTGTACCTGAATATGGAAGCCCCAAGGAACGTATGGAATGGTATAAACAAGATCAAGCTTATCTGAGGACACTTTATAAACTTTTGAAGGAAAGAAAAGCTGAAGGTAATCAAGAATATTTAGAAGCTGATTATGAAAGTGCTATGGAATCTCAAGCTTACTCCAATACTGTTTGGGGTGATGCTGAAGACGATAACAGGTATTGAGGAGGTATAAATAAATTAAAGGCGGTAGCTACTTAGGTAGTTACCGCCTTTTTTTTTGGTCTAAATTTTACAGCGAAATCCCGTCTTTTGTCCTGCTGTAAATAAATATTTACTAGTCACAGGTTTTTATTGGGTGAAAGCCGACCTATCGCTGTGTTTTGTGATCCTGTTGTTTTTTGGGTATTTGCGTGACCTCTTTTTTTGTTGCCAATGTTAAAATAGTAGTAAACAAGGAGTAAATTTATGAAAAATAAAATATCAGATGCAAGAAGAAACCAAGCCAATAAACAGGAAGAATTTCTGCGACCTATTAAAATTGCAGAAGAATTAGGTTATGAGTACAAAATGTATTTGTTAGGTGGAAATGTAGCTTTTTATAAAACAAATGATAAAGGTGAAACTGTATATACACCAATAGACAAAATTCTAGAGGAGTATGAAAAGCAAGACTAGATATAGTGTCTGACAGACAGACATAGCACAAGATGTTGTAGTGATAGTGGTTACTCACGTGCTTCAGGTCAAGCACCTAAAATATTCTATTAACCAGTAAATTTCTGTGGATAAATCTGTGAATTAATTGTGGATAAGTATTGCATTGTGCAATCAGATCGTTTATATTAGTGATTCATTTTCACAGATGAAACCTCCATGTCTAGTTAGTAGATGTAAAGAGAGAGATAGGTAGTCAAATACTTATCTCTCTTTTTTTTGGTTTAAATTTGTGACAGTCGTAAGCTTTCTTTTTGCTTGCATTATGCCTATAATAAATAGATGTTTGCAGTAGTAAGACATACATATAAATTAGATATTCCTGACCCTAGGAATGTATTTTCTAATAAAAGTAGTGCCAAATGGATTCATTTAGTGTGGGTTTTTGATACCGAAATGGATGCCCTAAGTTTTGCTATTTCATTGCTAGACGACCCATTGATTATAGCTAACGAATGGCTATTAGAATCAGCTATACATCAATTAGAAGAGAATAGGTTTTATCAAGTGGGCAGAGAAAGTGTAGCTATTGCTGAGATACAAGAATCACCGACAATAGTTTACGAAGAACAACAAGAAGAAGAGGAACAAGATGAAGAGTCTATTCATTAGATGCTCGCAAGAAACATACGACCTTGCACACGCATTAGCAAAAAAAGAAAGTCGCTCACTCAACAAACAGATTATTCACATGATACATAGCATGGCAGATGAAAAGAATGTTGCGGTTGATAAACTTTTACAAGAATCAAGAGAAGCAGTAGAAGATATAGCAGAACAAGAAGGAAAAGATATCTATTCAGGTTCAGTTATAAGCGAAACAGTTTCTATTGGGAAGGGTTTATCAGGGCTTGCTGAAACAAAGAAACAGGATTTTCCTGACTGACATACCAATAACCTAATAGTGCGTTAGCACACTCCCTTATGACTTCTACTTCTAAGATACTTATCTTATTGGGATTATCTACCATTAGCTTCCAAAAGATTCTTTCTTTGGCACTCCCACAGATTTCTTTGATGTTCCTCTGAACACCGATCAAAATACAGGACTTGGGAAGAGGCTGTGAATTCTTATTACCAGTAAATATTCTTTCTGCCATCTGGGGAGCTGCGGGAAAAGTTCCTGACTTGGATATCATTCCGAGATACTTATCACATACATTATGTTGTCTTGAATCTAATTGTTCTTCATTGAACAGAACGTCAATGAGGTGTTGGTCTAGCACAATTGCTCTACCAACTTTTGTATTGTTGAAAACTCTTACAACTACTTCGTGATGTTTGTGCAGATAAGGACTGCCAACATCATTAACGTGGATTTCCTCTTTAGAAACTCCAATCGTAGTCGTCTTGTACTTCTTCTGCTTCTGCATATCTCCCATTCACAGGATTAAACGTAAGGTCTGTTGAACCGCATTGTGCTGACCAACCCCACCTAGCTTTCCACACATTAATTGTAACATTAGTTTCTCCCCTATATACAGTAATACCGCTATCACATTTTGAGAAGAATGCCATTGAGCCTGAGATATCTACACCTGTTACTAAATTTTTCTTTCCGTCACGAATCTGTGGCTTGTTTGGGTGAGCGACAAAGAAGACTGCACAGTCGTGTTGCTTTGCGAACAACTGTACTTTAGTCAACATATCGCTGACTTGATCTGTTTCTAATCCACTTCCCTCTTTATGTATGAAATTGTAAGGGTCTATGACTAAGATTCTGACTCCATATCGCATGACCGCACTAGCACCTTTCTCTAAGATAGATTCTATCGTTGGCAATCCTCCGTCTTGATAGTCTTGGAAAAGGATGTGATCGTTTATCCAACTCTGAGCAAAGTCTTTTTCTTCTTGTGTCATTCTTGGATTCAGCCCTTCAAAGAAAGGTTTACCGACAAGACATTGAGCCAACTGAACTGAATGCAACGTAGGAGGTTTCTCAAAGGAACAGAAGCACGTTTTCCAACCATAGTTTTTAGCTACGTTTACCACTAATTGATCTATGAATGCAGACTTTCCGTCACCTGGAAATCCTGTAACAATATTGAGATAACCTGTTTGTAATGTAAACAATTTATCTACCGAATCAAAACCTGTACTAACTCCTCTAGGCTGACCTCCTTCGTATAGATTTTGGAATTCATCAGAATAGAATTCTATATTGTTTAATCCATGCAAAGGCACAGGTTCAGCGTTAAGTATCTGTTTCCTGACTGTATCTGAATCAGTATTGATAAGTAATTCGTTAGCATCTTTGTGTCCTTTGTAATCTACTATGTAACATCTAGCTTTGTTAAGCCTACGAGATAACTCATCTGCTAGAATCCTACCATTATCATCTTGATCACAAGCTAGTATTACTCTGCTTACCCCTTCAAAAAGGTGTCTATCACTCCATATGTATTTGAATCTTCCGTCTTCAGAAGGGTCTATCTTGTTAGAATCAGTAAGTTTGTTTGGCGCACCATTGGGAACTGAGTAGACATCTATGTTACTGTGATCTTTGAATGCTTCTTTAATTGCAAGTGTATCTATCTCTCCTTCTGTGATTACTATTGTTGATTCTATTGTAGGTAAACTGTCATTGTGTACCTGTCTTCCCCACAGGTTTGTTGCGTTGTTATCCCACCAAAAATCTTTCTTACCATTTGCTGTCCTCCACTTCACCGCAACTGTCTCACCCTCCTGTGAGAAAGTAAAACCTATGACTGGTAAATTATTTTTTTCTGCCAGAACACAACCAGATGCTTCTGCCGTTTCAATACTTATCCCACGATCAGCTAACCATTTGGCTGATTGCCCCCCCTCTGAATTTTTTGGTAATTTAATCTCTTTTCTTTTGGGTTCTGTTTTTATAACTTTCATAGTTGTTCCTTGTGTTCTTGACATTGCTCCTTGGATGCCACAATGGTGACAATGATAAACAATAGTTTCTGCGTTTATGTTTACTGATAAAGGTGTGTCACCTCTGTTCTTGGTTCTTTCTTTCTGACAGCTTGGACAGGTTATTTTGTATTGTCCGTGCCGATAATCATTGGTCTTTGAATTGTGTTGAATATGATTCCTGATATCTTCCTTTTCTCTTTTCTCTTGCGTTTCCATTTCTTTTGCTCCATGATGTATATACTTACTACTTAGTAGTTACTTATTATTTAAATCTTAGTAAGTACATATACTTACTATATACCCCTCACACAAACTGCCTATCAATCAATCTAGCTATGTCATTTGACATTTTCTTTCTTGATAATAGTGGGTACTTATTTAATTCTTTTATACTCATTAGAATCTTATCTGCGTTCACATTATTTCTGTGGCACAGATCAAAAAAATCTTTTGAGATAAAATAGGAGAGTGCTTTAGTAGATGTATCAACGTCTTTACTAGCAATATCTCTTACTGCTTGTTTCACAATCAAAGAGTCTATTTTCACTAATTCCTTCTCCATGCAGAAACTATAAATCATAACTTGCACATTATCAAGACTTCATGGTAACATCATTAAATCATTATTAGTTGGAGCGAAAATGTATAAGAGTTTCACGTGGAACAAATCAATAGGAGTAACTAATGGAATTTGAAATTAAGGAAGGTGTACCCTTGCCTGTAGGTAGGGGCAAGCCTAGGAAATATGACATACCTTTGGATAGAATGAATAAAGGTGATCATATAATGATTGAACTACCTAAGAGTAAGATACGTCAAGAAATAAAAATAATTAGGAACTATTGTCTAAGATATACACAGAAGAATCCTAATGAAAAATTTCGTGTTTTATCAAGAGAGGAAGGTGTAGGAGTGTGGAGAATATGACAGACAAACACACTTCAGAATCAGGGCATTGGTATACACAAGAAGGTGAGCCTATGTACACAATCATAGGGGCTAATGGCAAGGAAAGGAACACTACATTAGCTGATGCTAGAAAGCACAGATATGTTCCTTCAGTAACAGGGATTATAGGTGTCTCTTCAAAACCAGCATTGGAAGAATGGAAAATAAAAGAAGCAATCAAGTCTACTATGGTGCTGAACATTGAGTCTAATGAAACCATAGATGAGTACGTTAGAAGATGCAGAGAGCATTCTAAGTTAGTTGGCAAAAAAGCGGCTGATAGAGGAAGCGAGATACATTACGAGATAGAAGAAGGTTTTGTATCAGGCAAAGAATCAGAACCATATCTAGCCATAATGGATTGGCTTGATGAGAACTATCCCCTAGAAACTTGGATAGCAGAGGACTCGTTCTGTGCTAAAGAAGGCTATGGAGGAAAAATAGACCTGTATTCCGAGAGTGGAATATTTATAGATTTTAAAACTAAAGACGATCTCAAGGGCAAAGACCCTAGAAGATTGGTATATGACGAACATGGTATGCAGTTATCAGCTTACGCTCAAGGGTGTGGGTTTGATAAGGCAGAGAGAGTCTCTATCTTTGTTGATAGGGAGGATACAAGTTTAATAGCTTGTCATGTATTGGATGAAGTGACTCATTCAAAACACAGAGATATGTTTAATAGCTTATTGAACTATTGGAAATTAACTAAAAACTACGACCCTAGTGAGGTGGGTGAAAATGAATAAAAAATCATGGGATAAAAAAAAGAAAGGAATGCTTGTGCGATATGAGAATCGCATCAAGGATAAACTTGCTGATGAAGGTATTAGCAGAGAGTGGATGAAAGATCATTTAATCATAGACATGGGAGATAAATAATGGCTGAAGAATTAAATTATAAAACTGTTTGGGATACTTTATCTAAGGTAGATGTATCTGAGCATACAGAGAAGAAGATGAACTTAACTTATCTTTCTTGGGCATGGGCATGGGGTGTATTAATGGAGCATTATCCTGAAGCTAAGTATAGTTTCTATGAGGATGATAACCATGTTCCTTTTGTTACCTTACCTGACGGAACGTGTGAAGTTAGGTGTAGAGTTTCAATAGGTGATCTTGTTAGGGAAATGTGGCTTCCAATAATGAACCACAAGAACCAACCTGTAATCAATCCTAATTCATTTCAAGTAAACACTTCTAAGATGAGGTGTTTGACTAAGTGTTTAGGTATGTGGGGTTTAGGGCATTACATTTATGCTGGTGAAGACTTGCCTGATGCTGATGCCAAAGAAGAGAAGCCTGTTGGAAAGAAGCCTGAACCTAAGAAGGAAGAACCTGTAAAGGAAGAACCTAAACAGGAAGACGACTTTGATTATAACGAAGCGTGGGCAGAAGCTTTTGTTGAAGGCTTTATGAAGGTAGTCACTATGGCTGAGACTCCTGATGAAGTGAAGAGTCAATACAAAGCTAATGCCGAACAAATAAAGGTGTTGAAAGATAAATTCCCTGACCAAAAGAAAAGGTTAGATGATCTATCTCTTCAATATGTAGAAAATTTAAAAGAATCATCTGAGGAGGTGAAGTAATGGAAGAGAGAATGCAAAGTGACGGAGCGATCTACACTAATAACTATAAGCAGAACGATAAGCAACCTGATTGGACAGGCAAGGTTACTTTAGATAAGAACTTGCTGAAGGCTTTAGTGGAGAAGGTTAAAGGTGGGGAGGAAGCAGAAATGCGTGTTGCCCTTTGGGATAGGACTTCTAAGAATGGTAACGAGTACAAGTATGCTCGTTTGGATATACCTCAACCACAAAAACAGGCTGAACCTACACCGCCTGTAGTTGCGGAATCGAAGCCTGAATTAAGTGATGATGATATTCCCTTCTAATCATGCTAACCAAAGTTAATAAAAACTCTATCTTAAATGAAGATATATCTATAGAGCATAAGTTTGAGGACATTAAAGAAGAACTTAAACAAATGCACAATAGACTTGAGTATTGTATAACTCATTTTGAATCTGCTAACGATAATGAAACAGAAGTTTCTGTTGGCAGTTTTAAAATGGTGATGTATGAAATGAGCGAGAAGCTTAAGAAGTTAGGGGAGAAATATGAGTGAAGTATTTGAGTATGATGATGACTCTTCTTATGAAAGTAACTTCAACGTTTGGTACTCCATGAACAGTAAAGAGAGAAGGGATAACAACGAAGAACCCTACTCTCGTACTGTTGCTGAAAGAGTATTTAGTGAACAGTATGGAAGAAAATCAATCAAAGAAACTATCAGCAATCTACTAAAAGATAAATGAGCAAGGGCAGTAAAAGAAGACCTGAAGACACAGATAAGTTTCAAGAAAACTTTGATCGCATATTCAGAAAGTCCGATCCTGCTCGCCAGCGAGATATAAATATTAACCAGTCACAGGAAAATCAACATGGAACAACAAGAGAATTGGATGCATCAAATCCGAAGTCTTGCTCCGACAATGGAGAAGACCGAGTATGAGGTTTACAAATGCGAAGCGGAAGTAAAGAAATTACAAGCACAGTTAAAACTCAAAGCCTTGGGAGAGGGAATCAAAACAACATCAGCACAAGAAACTTACGCAGAAGCTTCTAACGAGTTATACGAAGCTAGGCTTAGAGTTGGAGTGGCAAAAGGAACTTTATCTGCTCTCAAGGTAAACCTGAAAGGATTAGAGATAGGGTTTGAGGAGTGGAGAACTAAGCAAGTATCTGCTAGAAAAGAAAGGGATAGATATGGAGCGTGAGTTTGAAATTAGAGATACCAAAAGAAAAGGTGATATATCAGAACATTATGCGGTAACTTGGTTATGGGAACAGGGTTACGAGGTTTTTAAGAATTCAGGATGTTCGGGTGCAATAGACCTTATAGCTATGGATTCAGAGGGCAATATGACTTTGATAGATGTTAAGACTGCTAAGAAAGATAGCAGAAGAAAAGATAAGTATGTGTCAGTTGGAGGGGGTAATTTAAGACCTGATCAAAAAAAACTTGGAGTAAAGCATTTGGTTTTTTATCCAAAGAGCAAAGACTGTAGGTTTGTTGAACACAGAGATAAATATGAAAGGAAGAAACCCTACTGCTAAAGAGAAAAGACATATGGACAAGGTGAGTCAGATAGGATGTATTGTCTGTAAGAATCAGGGTAACGACTTTGTACCGAGTGAGATTCACCATACTCAAGGCAAGACTAAAGATAATGCACATTTCTTAGTGTTACCTCTTTGTTTTCAGCATCACCGAGAAGGAACAATGAATGGCTTGTGGGTGAGTAGACATCCTTGGAAGAAGGAGTTTGAGAAAAGATACGGAACAGAACAAGAATTATTAGATCAAGTAAAGGAAATACTAGATGAGACTTAAATCAATTACGTTTGACAGTACAGATGAACAGTTGGTGATTGAAACTACCGAGGTGAAGGCTAAGTCTTTTACAGGTGCAGAAAGAAAGTTTAAGGGTAAGGATGTTGTGGCAATGGTAAAAATAGATGATGAAAAGTTTTTGGTATTTATTGAGAAATAACACGCAGCCTGACGCTGCAAATAAAAAATATTTACCAGTTATAGGAATTTACTGTGCTGATTGATCTACCCCTAGAAGTCTATTATTCCAAGAAAAAGAAGTTCATACTCAACCTGAATAACTATCGCAACGCACATTACCGAGTGTTGTCTACTTCAAAGAGACTTTACTCAGAACAATTAGTAGAAAGGATTAAAGATTATCCGAGGTTTACCAAGCCTGTGAAGTTGGTATTTACCTATTACGCTAGAAGTAATAGAAGATTAGACATCAGTAATCCCTGTTCAATCATAGACAAGTTTACTTGTGATGCTTTGGTCAAGGCAGAGATACTAGAAGATGATAGCTTTGAACAAATCAAAGAAGTGGTTTATAAATTTGGTGGGGTGGATAAAGATAATCCGAGGTGTGTTTTGGAGCTATTTACCATCCCAGAAAAATAATATTTAACTGGTTAATAGAAATCTGGAGGAGTTATGAAATTAGTTGAACAGTTGCAAGATGATTTGCAAGAAAGAAAAGAAGCATGGTGGGAGTGGCACAAAGACAATCCTGAAGTGTGGGGTAAGTTTGAACAGTATACTTTGGAGGCAATTGCCACAGGTAGAAAGCACTATTCTCATTGGGCGATTATTAATCGCATCAGGTGGCATAGTGAGATAGAGACTAACGGAGGAGAGTTCAAGATAAGTAATGACTATATAGGCTTCTATGCCCGTTTATTCCATGCTCGTTATCCTGAACACAATGACTTCTTTAGACTGAAACAGTTGAAGGAAGAGAAACTTATAGATGAATTAAAGGTTCAGGTTTACGATAGGGATTCTAGCTTTCTTTCTTAGTTCAGGAACGAAGGCTAGTCTTCTGTCTCTTTCTAGTTCCATTTCTCTAAGTTTGTCTGACTTGGCAATCACAGATATGTTTTCGTTTCTCATCAATCTGTCTCTTCTCTTTCTCCAATTATCTAAGTATCTCTCTAAGGCTCTTACTTGACCCTTAACCCCAATGACTCCCTTCATATTACTTCTATAGGCTGATAGTTCATCAAAGCGATTCTGATTCTTAAAGGCATTGATAGTTGCTACTGCTCTGTCTACTTCACCTCTGAGTTCGTAGAATTGTTGTTGCAGTCCTCCCGCCTTTTCCGTATCTAAGAACAACCTATTAGCTACAGGTAGTTGTCTCATTAAATCAACATTGTTAGGGAGGATAGGTTCGCCTGTAGCACCACGAGTTAGGGTGTCTGCTAGTGCAAGTACATATCCACCTAAAGTTCCCGTATAACCTCTTAAAACGTGCTCTATCTTGGCGGGTGATATGTTAAATGCTTCACCTATTTGTTTGGCTAATTGGTTGGTAGTCGCTCTAGATTGTAATCCAGCTTCTCTTTGTAGTTGATAGTAAGGAACAATATCCTGTCCTGTGTAACTATTTCTGTTATTAATAGCTTCAGCTATAGGTTTAAGGATTTGTAATCCACCTCCAGGTTGAACAAATGGTAAGTTTAAAGATGTTCCTAGTTGTCGAGTCGTACTTGTTATAGCTTCATCAACAGATTTTTGTGTGAAAGCATCATCACCTAAAGTTAAATCAAATACTCTTTCAGGTATAGCTTTGAACAACATACCGACCTCAAAAGGTATAGGTAGTTTAATTGAATACTGAAATCCTGTAGGTATTATCCAGTTATCATCTCTAACTTCACGTTTTAGATTCTTGTATTCATCTGTGTCATGCACCATTAAATAGTATAAAAGAGTGATAGACGTTAATAGAGAAGCATTTAATAAAGCTTTTCTAAATATCCTACTTTGTACATCTTCTAATGTTTCATTAGCTTGTAGTTTATCTACAGCAGAATATTGACCAGATGCCGATCTATATAAAACATCTAAACCTTGTACTCTTGCATTTAAGAAAGGTATTGCAGATGTTATAACTCTAAATAAAGGGTCTTGTCCTCTTCTACCAAAGTTAATTATTTCTAGTCCTTGATAAGCTGCTTCTGATTGTGCCTGTGCTTCTGTGTACCCTTGGTCTTTTAATTTTTTATAAACTGCGTCATATACTGCTAGACGAGTTGCACCATCTGATTTTGTAGTTAAAGCCCCAAGTCCATCCCATAATTTAAAGAAAACATTTTTAGCAGACATACCATTATTAGGTGCTAGTCCTTGTTGTCTCATGGTACGAGTAATGTATTGTTTAATACTTCCTTCATCATTAGAAAAATCATATCCACCCAAAACACCAAACTGTTCTAAGTCTTCCATGTCTCTAAACATATTAACTATAGAATCTTTTATTGGCACAAAGTCTGCACCACTAGTAACAGCAGAAGATAATGTATCTCTAAGTATGTTTACTACTACAAATCCAGGATCACGAGTAACTGTATCTCTAAGCAAAGCTGCTGGTAATGCTAGGGCTTTTTGTATTGGTCCAGTACCTACACCACCTATACCTTGTATACCTTCAACTAACTTAGGATCAACTTGATAGTGATATTTAATGCCTTCTCTAAAAACAAATATAGAATTTACTTTGCCTGCTTGTTCAGGACTAATTAACTTAGCTTCACCAACTAACTCTAAGTCTCTTATTAGTTTATTTAACCCGTCATTTTTTAATGAAGCTGTAAGAATAGATAAAGAGTTTCTTGTTATTGCTTCAAGAGGATCAACATTTAATATGTCTTCTGAACCTTCTAATTTTATACTTAAAGGGTTATTTGGTAATGCACCACCAGCTATTGTTGGTGCAGTAATACCAGAATCATCTACCATTTCTCTATAGAAAGGATAATAAGCAGATTGTTCCATCCAAATTTCAGCTTGTCCTCTTGTATCTATACCATATTGATTACCAACATTAACTATTTCTTCTACGCTTAATCCGTTATTAGCTTCTGATAATTCAACTAAACTAGGTATTAAAGCTGGGTCTAAAGTTATTTCACCTTTTTCTACTTTTTCTGCAAGTTCTTGTAGTATCTTATTGTTAGATTTAAATTCACTTAACAATCCTTTTTCTTTTGCAAAATTAATTAACTCATTGTTCCATCTTTGATAGGCATCAAATACATTTTTAACTTCAGGATATTGTGATTCAATTTTATCTATAAGAGCAAAATCAGCTTCTGTAATAGGTGAAGCAACTAACCTACCATTTTTATCAAACTCCTGTGTTCTTTTAAGAGAAGCATAAAACTTAAATATTCTTTCTAAATCTAATTCAGGTCTTGAATAAAGTGGTGATA
>Ga0181403_1000158_pt1 | contig 16242 bp, 17 predicted proteins | sample 26SPOviralmetaG_FD_130132 | JGI IMG/M metagenome (GOLD analysis project Ga0181403, IMG submission 130132) | Marine viral communities from the oligotrophic San Pedro Time Series (SPOT) site, San Pedro Channel, CA, USA - 26 SPOT_SRF_2011-09-28 | ecosystem: Environmental > Aquatic > Marine > Strait...
AAAGTACTCGTTCTATGATTAAAAATGTTGCATCTCCACCACTCGACCCCTTTAAATTTACATCACCGAGTGACCCACCTTCTGTTGCAATACCAAAATCCATTCTAATTGTATCATCCTCCTGAATCTCTAAAATACTCGTTGCGTTGACCGTAGCACGTTTTAAAGTGTCCGATGCGTTAGTGCCGAAAAAATTTTCACTTCTTAATATAACAGAACCGCCAGGGGGAACCTGAGGAACAGCATTCTTTCTTAAAAATCCCAACGCAAACGAAATATTATCACTTGTAGACTCAAACTCAACCTGCAATGTTATTCTATAAATCCCAGTTTGGGGGCAAGTCCATTCATCAGCTGTTGCTGACCAATCACCCGTAGCACCACCAAAGGGAGCACTCCACACAGTTTCTGTCATACCTTCCAGATGAGGTCCGCTGTCTCCGTCTATATCATCGACTAGTAATGCTTTCATAAAATAAGGTCTATTCCAACTAACTGCAGCACTCGGACCATTAGAAGTTAATACTCCGCCTGCTGTTCCTACATCTTGAGTTTCACCTACTCCTAGCGTTCCACTTATATTTAAATTATTTAAATCTACCTCTTCTAAATCTCTTATATCTACAATATCATCATGTTCATAAGGTATTCCCATTTATATATTATCATTATTATTTTTATTCATAATAAATAATGATATTACTGATGCTTTTTGAGAAGTGTAGAGAGAAAGATTGTTATTTATTAAGCTAATCCACCTAAACTATTTACCATATCAGGATCAAAAAAACCAGCGATAGGAAGTATTGGGCAATCAAATTTACGATCATGTTGAATAGCTAGACCTTCCACTTGATGACGTGCATAACCTTGATTTGCTTGTATTCCTCCTGTTAAACTACTTTCATGTTTTCCTAAAATTAAACATTCTTTTTCTGGTTTTCCACTTAAAACACGGTCTGTTGGATCACGTCCTAATATGTCATTTAAATCTCTAGGCATTTTACTGATTGGTTTTAAAATGTCAATAGCAACGTTTCTAACATTATTATTTGAAATATTATCATATTGATTCATAGGGGGCGATAAATCTGTATAGTTTAAAGGCATCATTCCCGCAATTTGAGTCATACCTGCATACATTCCTGTCTTATCAAGCATTATAATATTTAAATATATTTTATTTTATTACAAAATATATTTAATTAAAAATAAATCATTTACGAGTTTGTCAATTAATTTACCACTTCTAAATTTCTTTGACCGCCAACCCGTAATTCAGCTGTTGTTTCTGCGAAAATAGTTAAAGCACATTCTGTTAAATTTTGAGTTTCAACTGTTCCCATTGCCGATGTTGAGCGAACATCAAGACCAGAAGCAAGACGGTTAAAGTCACTTCCTTCTAAACAGAAACGATAGCATTGAACAAAAGCACTATCTTTATATTGGTCTAATGTTAATTTATGGTTTTTATCATACATGTCAATAGAGTTCATTGTGACAGCATACGCCTCTGGTAAATTCATTTTGTAAGCGGGAACGGTCGCACCATTAATTTGTAAGCTGTAAGTGGTGTTAGCATCTGTTCCATTTGTGAAACGGAAATATTCAGGTACGTATTTTTCAGTATTTGTTCCCATTACGCCCCCAATATCATATTGAGGAACTCCAATATCTACGGCTGGCGAACCGCCGGTTGTTGCCGAAACAAAAGCACCTGATTTTTTATATCCTTTTACAGAGTGAGGGCGACCAGCACCAGTAAAACCAGTGTCTCTGTAGCATAACCAGAGACGATCCCATGAAGCACTATTGACATTGAAACGTGTGTTTCCGTTGTGTGTTGATTGGAAAGAATAGTAATTTTTAAATGGAAGCGATAAATAACCAACAGACGCAATACGCTGTTCTACAATAGTATCTAAAACTGACGATGAAAAACCCATTACTTCACACTGAAGTGAAAGATTAGTTAATGAATAAGTAACAGTTGAAGAAGTTGGTGCTACATCAAAACCAGTATCTGAAGTTCCAGCGAGAGAAGAACCTTTAGATGTTGTGCATACATTATTATCAGCAAGAGTAATTTCTATTGTAATTTGTGGTAATAATCCAGTGTCAATAATGCTAGGTTCAATAGAACCTAGAAGTCCCTCCCAATTATCAATACATAACTGAACGTCTTGCGAGGTATATGTTTCTGGGTCTGTTGAAGAAATTGCGACACCAGAATGGTAAGAATGCTCACGAACCATCTCGGGATGACCAAGAACGGAATTACATTTAGAACCACAAAGCGACTCTTTAGCTTTTACTAATGTGTTATATCCGTTGAAATTATTTTGTACTAAAACACCACCTGCATAAACGGCAACACGCTCTACTAACGATGAAATATTTGGCGGGAGGCGTGCGCATGTTCCACTGGTTGCTGCATTAAAGAAAAAGCGTAATTTTTGCATATTAACATAAGCATTTGAAGGTAATTCAAATCTAATAATTTTACCAGCAGAGGCGTTGTCACTTGATTGAGGAAATATTTTAAAGTGACTTGTGGAGACACCTTGAAGGCGTTGCATGAAAAACGAGAGATTAGACGGAAGACTAGCCATTTTATAATATAAATATATATTTTTTTTTATAAACTAATTTGTAATTAATTTTAATTTAAAATTATTAAAATTAACTAAATTGCCTAAAGTTTTTTAACAAAGCCCGAAAGGTGTAGTATTTGGTTTTCCATAATCTGCCCAAGTTAAAACTGATTGCGATTGACGAGCTGGTTTCTGTGCTTGTAATTTTGAACTTTCTAATTTAACAGGGTTAGAAACTCTAATTATATCTATTCTTAATACACAAGTAAAAAAAAGATTTCCTAATGTGTTTTGGAAATTTGATAAAAACCCCTGTCCTGAATTTTCAAATCCTGAAATTGCTCCAGTTGTGCCTAAACTTATAAGATCCCGACCAGATGCTGTATTCGTGCTATCTCTATTAACTGATATTCTTCCTAATTTTCTACCTTTGCTATCTGTTAAAAATAATCTTAAATTAGTTAGTTTTTTCTGTTGTAAATTAACAAAGTATTCTAAACCAGTCCCAGCTGTGAAAGATACAAATTCTCCATGTCTATGCATTTTTGCTAATATATCACTATTAATAACATCACTATTTTGTCGCCCCGCATGGTCTGTTTGTAATACAGACATTTCTAAACTATTGCCTCCATTAGAACATCTTAAATACACATAAGGGTCACTCATTCTTTGCATTGGATAAAGTCCTGTAATTACTATTGTATTTGTTGTTATGCTTATACTCAACGAGTTAAAAGCTGTATCAGTTGGATCATCTTGTCTATTAGCTCCTAATATTTGATATAAATCTCCTAAACTTTCTTTGCATTGGATTTTTATATCTGTTAAATTATGTGCTACAGTAGCACCAGAATGTTTTGATGTTAATGTTATTGATAATAGTCTATCGTCTGTTGATGTCATGGATACAGTAGAGGGTTTCACTGTTGTTTTTTCAAAAGATGTTGCACTAGAACCATTTGCTACTGCTTTAGGAAGTAAATATGCTATAAGTCGATCTGTTAAATTTTCAGCAATATCTTTTAAATTACCATAATTTTTTTGAGTTAAAAATAATACATCATTATATGCTACAGAACCGGTACCTGTTCCTCTTAATTCAAACCGGCAATTTGTCCCATTAATCATATAAATATTATTAAACATAGTAAAATCTTGTAATCCTAAACGTATCATTTCACCATCTTTTGCTTCTACAGTATTTCCTTCAAAATGAATATGGGTGTCATCTCCTTTGCTCTGCTCATGCCCTACTAGGTTAGCTTTTTCTGTATCAACAAAAACATTAAAAGAATTGACAACATCTTGTTTTTCAAATCGCGATGATATTATTGACATTTATAATAGAAAAATATTTTATTTTTATTTATTGATCTAATATTTCTAAAGTATAAGATGAACCCCCTTCACCAGAATATTTTGCGGGGGTGTTATCAACTTGCTGTTTTAATTTTTCTATTTCTTCGTCAGTTTTATTAACACATAAATCATAAACAAGCTCTGCGTAATACTCTGGAACATCTGGGTATAACCTTTTCATGTCTAATAGTGCTAACTTTTTTTTATCTAATTGTTCTTCTGTATAATTATATGGGTTGTCTTTTTTACGGCGATTTAATCCTTTTACAGATAATGACATTTTATATATATATATTGTATATATAAAATATTTATATTTATTCTTCATTAGTTTCTGGTTCTTCTCTTTCTCTTTCTGGTTCTTCTGTTTCTTCTTCTACAGATTCCATTTGAGGAAATAATTTTTTACCAGCGATACCAGATGAGGCATCGTATGCTCTCTGTATAATACCAGTTTGTTCTGGCTCGTTTCTATACAATCGTGTTAAATTATCTAGAGTATCTTCGTCGGTATGTCTTTTAGAACCTATACCAGATGGGTATAACGACGATAGTAACCCTCCAAGATCTTCTTCATCTGCTATATTAGAAAAAGTAGATTTGATTCTTTTACTAAAGAGATTAGAATATTCTGGAAATTTTTTATCAAATATTTTTGATCCTTCAAATTTGCTAAACCCAAACATTTGTAGAGTTGAACTAGTCTGGGAAGACATCTCGTATAACTCTACTTCTTGCTTCGTGGGAACTTCATATTTTGGTTTGGTAGCCCCTGCTGTAATTCTTTTTCCGTAGGCAGTTTCTAAATTGTCTATATAGTTATCACTCCCTAAATTTTTTCTGTATGACATTACGGCGTTAAATTTTGCTCGTTCTTTCATTTGTGGTGCAGTAAAGATCGCAAAATTATTTAAATCATTCATAGCGTAACGTGGTGTAATGCCTTTTCTTGCTTTATGTTTTATTCCTTTAAAATGATGTTGTGGTAGATTAGCAGGTTTTGTGTCATATGTTAATCCTAAATCTAAAGGAAAGAATTCTGGTCTATTAGCTTTTACTGATAGGTCACTAAGTGCGCCAAATCTTACCATACTTTTATATATTATATTATTTTATTATTTATAATTCTGGAAATATAATACATTCGTTTAGATTTTTTCTAAATGTTTTTTGCGAACACTTTGGATTGAAATCAATTGTTAAATTTCCATACTTCTCTTCTGTTGCTGTTTTATAAGCATCTCTAAATTTTTGTAAATCAATTACAGAACCTATTTCTTCTTCTATAGCGTTTATTTGTTTTTCTTGTTTATTTTTAAAAAGTGTGAAGAGAGAAAGGTTTTCTCGCAATAAACGACCAATCCCTTGATTGCAACGATATGATTGTGATAAAATTATAACTGCTAACCCGCAGGCACTTCTACCGTTATAGTCTTCTTTTAAAGGAGCTACGTGTCTGTTTAATGTTGCTAATTTACCTAAACCTGATGATTGACTAATCGCCGGTGAATTAATAACATCATCTAATATTAATAAACTTTTAACGGGGCTATCATATTTATAGGTTGGTCTATCAATATAATCACTATAATATAATAGAATATCATCGTCTAGATTTTTATTATTTTTTATATCATTTATAAACTCTTTGTGTATTTTTAATTTTGCTTGATAATCTTCCCATTCATCTCTATCTCGTTCTACACGTTCTATAACTTGGTTTATACTTTCTTTTGTTGGTTCATATACATCTTCTTCATCAACATATTTTCCAAAATAAGCTCTATTAGAAGCAAAAGAGGGTGTTATCATGTATATTTTATTAAATGTTTTATCTTTTTTTGCTTGAGCTAAAAACTTACTACATAAATAACTTTTACCTGAATTGCGAACAGCTGAAACATACCAGAGGCAAGGTTGTCTAAAAGCATCATTACTCGTCGGGTATTCATTAGATACTCCTTTTTCTGGATCTTGATTATAAACTGGTAACTTAATAGTCTTCATATTAATATATAAAAATATTTTATTTATTTAATATATCCCTTATATATATATGTCTTTTATCAACGATAAGAGTAGTGATAACTATGTTACTAATAAGTTTGATTGGGAAAGAATTAAGGATTATATTCCAAAAGATAAGGTTATATGGAGTCCGTTTTATTGTGATGGAAAACAGAAAGAATATTTTAAGGAAATGGGTTTTGATATTATTCATGAAGATAAAGATTTTTTTTCTTACACGCCTAATTATGATTTGGTAATAGATAACCCTCCTTTTAGTAAAAAACAAGAAATTTTACAAAAACTTTGTGATTTGGATAAACCATTCATTCTTGTATGTCCTTCTATGTTGTTAAGTTATAAATACTTTCAAGACCTTTTCAAAGAGAAAGGTATTCAAATTATTATTCCATACAAAAGAATTAATTTTAAACATATTACTTCACAGAAGAGTAGTTATTCTCCCCCATTTGCTTCATTCTACTTTTGCTATAAAATGAATCTTGAAAAAGATATTTTATTTATTTAATATCTTCTTGGTAATCCGTTATTTTTAAGAAACCCACCGCTAAACATATTATTATATGTATCTCGCATCATCATCTGGTGTGCAGACAGCATTTTTGGCTCACGTGGTGGTAGGGTTGGTGGTTCAGGTGGCGGTTCTTCATATGATTGTTGCGGAGGAGGTGGAGGGGGTGGTTCAGGAGGTTTCTTTTTTCTAGATATTCTTTTAACAAAAACAACGTTATCATTTGGTTCAAACTCGTCACTGTCTTCACTACTTTGTTCTATAATAATTTTTGTCTTTTTTTTACTTTTTGCTTTTTCTTTTGGTTTTGGTTTTTCTTTTGGTTTTTCTTCTTCATATTCAAATACTTCTGGTTCAGGTTGTGGTTCTGGTTCTGGTTCAGGTGTTTTTTCAGGCATAACTAAATTATGTTCTTTTTTTATTTTTTGGGCTTTATCTTCCAATTTTTTTACAACCATTTTCTTTCTTACTTCGTTAGATTTCTCTCGGGCTCGTGCTAGCTTTTCTAAATGCTCGGGTGATAATTGTTTGCGAGGTTTTCCGTTCTTATTTAATGTTGTGGGTTTAACATTTTCAGTTGATAAGTGGTCTTCAATTGATTTAGGTTCATTTATTTCAAGCTCTTGCTCCTCTTCACTCATTTATATTATATAAATATTTTATTTTTAAATATTTAGAAAAATAGAAATCTAAATATTTTTTCTAAATGTAATATATAAAAAAATGTATAAGACAAAGAGAGAATTATATGATCAGGCGAAAGAGTATGGTATTAAAAATATTTCACGTTTAAATAAACGACAGCTAGAAGATGCTTTATTAATTCATTTAGCAAATAGCTTTTTTAATGATATAGCAGGTAATAAAATAACTGTAATAGATGGAACTATTGACGTAGGACCACTTGATATAGAAGTAATTGATGCAGAACAACTTGATATGGAAGTAATTGATATTAGTAATAATTAAAAAAATAATTATTATATATATGCCTACTAACAGACAAGAATATTTTAAACGACATAAGATTACAAAAGATACTTTAAGTAAAACTGAAATATCAAAAATATCCAACATACCAATTAAAATACTTAATGAAGTGCTAGAGCGTGGTGAGGGTGCTTATTCCAATAATCCTCAATCGGTTAGAACTAAATCTGGTAAGAAAGATCCAAAAGCCCCTTTAAGTAAGAAAATGACTATGCAGCAATGGGCTTTTGGCAGACTTTTTTCGTTTGTAAATAAAATGGAAGGAAAAAGAAAATTAAATCATGATACTGATTTAGCAGAAAAAGTATCTTGGTATAAAAAATAAAAATATAATTAAATAATATAAATGGGACTTACCGAAAAACAGCAAAAACTACCTGAAGGTTTAAAGAAAGCAATTCTAGCAAAGCAAGAAAAAGATAAAAAAAATAAAGATAAAAAAAATAAAGAAAAAGTTACTGCTAAACCAAAGGCTAAACCTATGCCTAAAAAATATTAAATAATATTCTCTCTACTTACTACAATAAATTTATAATTTTTCTTCATATCATTTATAAATTTATTATTTTTTATAACTTTATGAATACGGAGACGTAACCGAGGTATAAATGTAAATATATGTTCTATTATTTCGTAAGGTAAATCAAAGAAATAATTTTTAATTTGTTTCATTTAATAAGAGAGAAGATTATTATTGTTCTTTAAGTATTTAAATTAAATATATTAAAAATTAATATAAAGAATATTATATTTTGTAGTTCCTGTTTGTTCATACAAAAGGGTTCTACAAGTAGGGGGTTTTCTGTGTTTTTTCTTTTTTTTTAATGTCTATATTTCTATTAATTTTTCTATTTTTCTATATTTGGTATTTAAAAGGGGGGAGTGGGGGGGGTGAGGGTAGTTCTTTCACTTCCTTATATATATAATTTTATAATTTTCATATTTTATATTTTCAATATTTTAAATTTCATAAATACCCTCTCTACCCTCCCTACTCTCCCTATTTATAAATAAATAAATAAATAAATAATATATATATATACATAATAGGTAAGGATATATATAAAAAAACAAAAAAAATAGATAGGGAGAGGTATAACTTACCCCCTCCCTTTTAGGTGGGGGTTGAATAAATAGAATTAAATTAATAATTTATAAGTCATTATACCAGAACTTTTCACATAACCAACCTTACTATCATAACTTTTAATGCGAGTTCCAAATTTAGTAAGTGAGGGTTTAGAATTCATATTATTACCACACATTTCATAGTATTTAATAAACTCTTTATATAAATCCATACCTTTCATTCTACTTTTAATCATCGCATTAACATTAACATCATCAGCTTCTTGTTTCCAATAATTAATAAATTCTAAAACAACATCAACATTATGCTCTTTCATAATATCCATAATCTTATTGTTCTGTCTATCTCTTGATGGATTAAAATTAGATAATTTACGATTCACTAATTCTTCATAAAAATTTCTCATAATAACATCATCATCAAGAACAGAAGCTAATTTATTAAAATATTCAACGTCACCTTTCATTTTACTACTTGTGTTAAAAACCATAAATCGCCTATCACCTTCTTCTAATTTTATACAATTAAGATTATTAGTAGTAATAATATAATTTAAATAATCACTAATTTGTATTGAATCAATCCCTTTCTTTTCCATTTCAATAGTCTTACCTGTAATAGATTCTTTAATGACTTCATTTAATTCAAAAGTTTCTTTACCTGAAGCCTCATTTAAAACACATAATAATTTACCTTGTGTATTAGTGAATTTACCAAATACTTTATCTGTTCTACATGTAATAATCATTTTTCTAATACCAATAATCTTTTTAAGGAATTCTTCAGCGATCATACTTTTACCAGTACCAAATTGTTTATCATAAAGAACAACGGCTACTTCTGTTTTTTTATGAGGAAACTGAACAATATGTGCTAACCAATTTAAAAACCATTCAATATCTATTTCATCTTCATTTAATAAAGTTTTAAGATGTAAATGTAATAAAGAAGTATCAGCATCATTATCAAGTGGAATATTTTTAATAGGAAAATCATTCCATAAATTAAATGTATTTTTAGGACACATATTCATTGTAGGGTAATAATCCACATTATTATAAAATCTAATATTTTCATCTAACAACCATCTAAGTACAAAAGGTTTTTTTATACTTTTACCAGTTTTCTCATCAAATTCACAATAATGTAAATGTTGGAAAGCAACGCCAAAATCACTCCTTTTATATAAAACATAATCATTCTTTTTAGTTTCTACAAACATGGTAGGGGATAAAATTTTTGCAAAATATTTTTCAAAATAATGTTTTTTATAATCATAAGACTGGCATAAATTAAATGTTTTAATATCAAAATCATCAGTATCAAGTAAAACCAAATCTTTAGTATCAATAGCATTCTTAAATGGTTTAATAATAAATTTAATATTTTCAAAACTGATAAAAACTTTCTCATTATGACTTAAAGAGAATTCAGTTTCATTAATAGTATTAACTAACTCATCAGCACCATCTTGTTTTAGTATTTGGAAACCATCATAATTATATGAAGTAATAGTAAAATTATTATTTTTAACAATTTCAAAACATTTCATAATAATTAATGTTTCATATTCTTGTAGTATAATAGATAGGAGTTTAGAAGGTTTAACAGTAAATTTTTGTTTATCAAATGATTTAGCGTATTTCTTCTTTGCTTTTTCTAATCTTCTTTGTGTTTCATAATCAATAATATCTTTGAACCTTTTATCTTTCATAATTAAATTTGTATTAATTTGTATTTCTTCAATAAATTTAATAATAAATTCAGGTAATTCATAATCAATATTAAATTCTTTTTTCCACGATTCAATAGAACCACCATAAAGCACTCTAGTAATAAGGTTTTTGACAATATCTTTTTTATCATAATTAGATTTATTATTTTTATTATATTCGTTAATTAAATTTTCATCAATTTCAAATAAATTAATAACTTCATCTCTGTTCTCACAATAATATTTTAAATTATCAATATCATAAAAATCATTTGTTTTACATATATCTAATAATATATTACTATGACAATTAACAATATCAATATCGCATTCAGTATCTTGAAATAAAGCACTTCTCACAGCATTCCACATAATTGTAGAACTTCTAACTTTATGGTTTTTAACAAAGAACCGACCATATTTATAATATTTAATATATTTAATATCAATACCAGATTCTTTATATAAATCACAATAATTTCTAACTTCTTCTCTTTGTGTAGTCCATATATCAGGGTGTGTCCATATATTTTTAATTAAAGATTGATTAGGGAATTCTTTTAGTATGAAGGTGTTTGGCGACATTTTATATATACTAAAGATAATAATTTTTTAAATCAATTTTTAATTAAATAATATAATTATTTTTTCCCTAAATAATAGAAAAAAAATAATTAGTTCCAATAGTTCCAATAGTTCCAATAGTTCCATTAAACATTATTTATGTTATATGAGGTCAAAAGCGTTTTTAAATCTGTACCCCGATTAACACTAATTTCTCTTAATTTATCAACATCATTTCTAAAATGATTAACTATAATTTTTAGATATTTAGCTTCTCCAATTTGTTTATATGTGCTTTTCATTAAATGATAAGAAATAGCTGATTTAGTAGGAATAAAAACACCACAATCTAATCCTGATTTTTGACAACCTAAAACTCTTCTTATAGCAACCATAAATTTTTTATCAGTAATATTATTAACTTTTTGACCATAACCATGATCGCTACCGTCTGGAGCAATAATTTTAGCTGTTTTATAAACATTACGAATAAATGTAACTTTGGCTTTAGAATTTTGTAACCACATATAATTTTTAGTAGTATCAGTAGCATCTTTCTTTCTAGAAACAATTGTAAAATCTAAATCCTGATTTCTAACTTGTAAATTAATTAATAAATAATTAATTATATAATCAGTCCATTCATTTTTATCATATAAATAATTCATATATTCAACAATATCATCATACGATGGTAAGTTTTCTTTTAAATTAACATTTTTCTCTTTAACAGATTCAATTAAATTTTTTTTATCTTGTTTTCTTTTTTTCTCTAATTGTGTAACAGCTAAACCTTCCATTTTTCTAATTAAGAAAGCAATATTTAAAAGTGCTTGAGAGTTATTTTTATTTTCAATTTCATCTAATATTTCTAATATTTTTTTTTCACTAGTTTCTCCAATAGGCTTACCAGTTAATTTAAATAATTTATTATATTGAAGTCTGTATTGTTTTTTAGTAGAATCGCTTTTGTTTTCTACTGTAGCCATAAATTTATCGTATTCGCTCATTTTATATTATATGTATATATTTTATTTTTTTTAAATCAATTTTTTTTTAAATAATTAATTATTTATTTTTCCTAAATATTTATAGTTTTCTCTCAAGAACTAAAATAAATATATATATAAATGAATAAAGAACTTGAACGGGTAACTGTAACAGTAGGTTATAATAATTATAAATATTATCAAAATAACAAAGATAGGGCAAAAGCCTATTATTTAGAAAAGAAAAGAAAAGATGCATTACATGAAATGCATAAAGACTATTATAAAGATTACTGGACTTTAGCATTATGGAAAGATGAGAACATGAGAGAATATAAAAAAAATAAAATAAATAATAATATTAATAATGAAACTTGAAAAGGTTGTTAAGAGTGATCGCAAAGGAAAAAAACTAACGGCAATATTTTGTATGTGTAAAGGGGAGTCTTGTTGTGAAGATAATAAAAAAAAGAAAGTTCATTTTGGGAGTGCTGGTATGGATGATTATACAATAACAAAAGATAAAGAACAAAGGGATAGATATCGCACTCGTCATAAGAAAGATTTAGAAACAAAAGACCCAACAAGAGCAGGATATTTAAGTTACTATTTACTTTGGGGAGACAGCACTTCTCTCCAACAAAACATAAAAGATTATAAAAAAAAATTTAATCTATAGATATAGTAAATGAAACGTCATAAAGTAAAATTTGATGAAGACGGAAAGGTTTGCCCAAAAGATCCAAGAATATTAAAACTAAATCCAATGTGTGCTAATTATATACAATATGATAAAATACCTTTTAATCCAGTAAATCCTCATCCTGATTTACCATTAAGAAAATTAGGAAAAATTCCTGAAAAATTAGACATTCCAGCAGGTGATCCTAATAAATTTAATAAATTAAAAAAGATAGGTGATAGCGGTTATAATTATGAAACATTACCACAAGATTATACTAATCAAAGAATTCCTTTACATGGTAGAAAAATATTAGAAACAACTGCTGAAAATCAATTTCAAAGAATTCCAACATTAAACCAATATGATATGGATTTTATAGATATATATGAACCACCTAGAAATGTAACATTTGATAAAGTAAATCCAAATCCTAATCCATATAAAGAAGAAGTTAGAAATATAGGCGAAGTAGAATTACAGGAGTTCCCTAGTGTTTTAAGAAGCGAAAGATTACCGCCATTAGAACAAAAAGAATTATTAACTGATGAAGATTTATTAGAACAACAAACGAGACAGCTTCAAGGAGAGATAGAGTTACAAGATTTAACAGAACCACCACCATCTCCACCAAGTTTAGATACAGAACAAGAAATATTAAATGAAGCGTTGAATAAAATAACAGAAGGACGAGACCAATTAACGTTAAAAGAATTTAATTCTGTAGTAAAAACATTAAGAGGAAAAGGTTTTCAATTAGATGAGATATATTGGACATTAACAAGTGCTGATTTAGTTAATTTAGAATTAGAACAGCAAATAGAAGGATTACCAAAAAAGGAAATATCAAATATTAGAAATATAAGAAAATCATTACAAGAATTTACAGCTAAACAAACGCAACAGTTAGATATGCCATTATTAAGAAGGCAAATAACACCTTTACAAGAGGAAATAGAATTACAAGAAATAACACCTCTAACAGAAAGAACCTCTGTAGAGTCTAGAAGTTTTCCAGCTCGTATGATTCAAAAACGAGCTACTCGTTTAAAGTTACCTGCTGAAGTAGGCAAAAAATTAGCAGAAATTACAGATGTTTTTAAAGGGAAAATAACAGAACCACCTAAACAATTTGAAACCGATATTGAATTTCAACCTGAATTTAGAGATGTTGAAATAAGCAGACCAAAATTAAAATTTACTGAAAGAGTTGGGGAAATAAGTTCTTTTAAAAGAAATTTAGGATCTGGAGTAGCAGAGCTTGGATTGGGTTTAGGATTAGGTATAGGAGCATCAAAAGCATTAGACCAGATGGGGCTACATAATGTTTATTTAAATGGTGGGTTGAGTGGTGTTGCAGCCGGTGGCGGTACTAAAATAATAACATTAGGAGCATCAAGTGCTTTAAAAAAAGCGGGTGTATTAAGTGGTGAGCAAATAGCTTTAAAAGAAGGTTTGCAAAGTATTGGGAAAATGAGTGTTGTTGGGGGTGCGTTAGCTTTAATTTCTATCCCAGTAGATATTGGAGTAACACAATTATTAGAACATTATAGCAATTTAAACCATGCATCAATTGGAGCAATTTCAGGAGCAACTGGAGGCGTTGTGGCAACTGCAGCAAGCGTATCGTATTCAATCGCAACAGCGAGTGCAGCGTTATCTTTTGAAACATTTGGATTAAGTTTATTAATTGGTGCGTTAGCAACTGGCATGGCGACTGGTATAGGTATAGCTTCTGGTGCGGAACAAGATAAAGCCGAGCGTAAAAATAGAGAAGCAAAAGCAAAATTATTAACAAAAATAAGAAATAGAAGTGCTTTTGTTAATAGTCTAGAAGCGTATGATTATGACTTTGATAAAGCATTAGCCAATTTTACAAAAAATGAAAAATCCAGAACAAATTTAGGCGTTGATGATGATGACTGGAAAGATTTTAGTAATCAAGTTAAAAATTTATTTAATGGTAAAGATATAGGGCAATCAGGAGAAATCTCTCGACCTACAGATAAAAAAGAAAAAAAATTATCAAATCTATTTAATAAATATATACAAAATAGAATAGCCGATAGTGATTTAGGTAATGCTGAATTATTAAAAAAATACCCTGCTCTAACTGGTGAAGAAATAAAATATTTAAGTGAAAATACAGGAAATACTTGGGAAGAAACAGCAAATTTACAATTAAATTTAACATTCTCACATCAGAAAATGATTAGAGATAAAGTAACCAACGCTCAAAAAGAGATTTATAGAAAATGGAATGAAGATAGTATAGTAGTTAAAAAGGATTCTCAATTATATAAAGATGCTAGTATTGATAGTAACTTTGAATCTGTTTATTTATTAAATTTACAGAGAGATGCTCAGGAGAAAGTAATGGATGCTTTTTATAAAGACCAAACTAGAATAGAACAAATGAAACCTGAAATAATTAGAATGGCAAATAAAGATCCTCATTTTGATCAGTCTATCCATGAGTTTTACAAGAGTATGAGTAATACAGCAGCTAGAATGGGTGTGAGTGTAGATCAATTAATTGATATTCAAACAGCACCAGAAAAAGATAGAGATTCAGTTTTTAAACAAATCTCATTAGAAAACATGGGTAAGAGCCAGGAAGATGTTGAGACAGCACAGAAGATAATAGATAATCAAAATAAAGCTAAACGAGCCGGTGCCTATGATGTAGATGAATATCTTTTAGAAAGTGACCCGACTTTATTAGGAGTATGGAAGCCAACCAATTCTCAAATATTACAAGCTCATTCAGCAGGCATGACGCTAGAGGAGTATTTACAGTTCATGTCAGAATTATCACAGGGTAAAACAGATAAATTACCAGAATATTCTCAAGAGCATATTAGATTAACGGGCGATATAGATTTTCAGCATTTCCAAGATGAACTAGAGCTTGGTGGATTTAATCGTGAGATGTATAATTATGATCCAGCTACTTTACAAATAACATTAAACCCTAATTACAATGAATTACCTGTAAATACAGATGTGGAACAATTTGTAGAGCGTTATGCTCCAAGAAAACTACAGCAACAAAGACAGGAATATATGGAACATATAATTGGTATGAATCAAGAGAGACAGGAATACGTTGATAATTATAATAATAATTTATTAAAAGAATTATCTGTATATGGTAACAACTATGATAGAATTGTAGCACAGGTAAATGACGATAGAATGTATGCTGGGAGAACAGATTTGCTACATGTAGATACTCATTCAATATATCAACAGCAAAAATTAGAATTTAAACCATCAACTAATAAATTTGGGATAGGTCATATACAAAGTCATGATGAGGCTATAAAAGCAACGTTGAATAAAGAGGCTGCAGCGAAATATGATGTTAATGTAAAGGAATATCACGAAATAAAGAACAGAACTCAAGAGATATTAAAACAAACAAATAAACCAATCACTCAGGAGGTTGTTCAACAGGTAAAACAAGAGATTGAAGACTCTTCTTAATTTTTTTTTAATTTTAATTTTAATTTAGGTAAGCATCTATCAGGGAACAAATATGGATCTGTTTGACAAATATCTTCAATATTTTTTTTAATTTCAATCTCTTCTCTCTTTTCTTCTTTTTTTAAAGGTTGAGAGATATTAATAATTTCTTGCTCTTTAGATAATGGCAACATATCTAGACTAGGTAAAAAATTCGTAAGGTTATGAGAACCCAACCAACTAGAACGGT
>Ga0181403_1000159_pt1 | contig 16084 bp, 20 predicted proteins | sample 26SPOviralmetaG_FD_130132 | JGI IMG/M metagenome (GOLD analysis project Ga0181403, IMG submission 130132) | Marine viral communities from the oligotrophic San Pedro Time Series (SPOT) site, San Pedro Channel, CA, USA - 26 SPOT_SRF_2011-09-28 | ecosystem: Environmental > Aquatic > Marine > Strait...
AGAGCCATAGAGGCCGGTATATCTCCCGCAGTCTCAGCGGCACCGGCACCGTACAGCGCGCCGCCAAGGGCGGCCCTGCTTATCGGGGTTGTGGCCTGCATGCTTTTTTGCGCGACCTTGGCAAGCCCCGGAACCTTGGACGCAACCTTTAACAGCCCGCCCGGCGTCATAATTGCTGCGCCGATCTCAAGGCCAAAAGACAGGATTGGGTTCTCGCCGCGAAACTTTGAAAGTTCGGCGCTTGTCGCCTTCTTTGCCTCTTCATATGTCTCGTCGCCAAGGACGCTGCGTACATACGCCTCAGCCTCGTCAGCGAAGCCGAAGGTCACGCCCTGCCCTATGGAGCGAGCCACGCCAGTGGCAAAGCTAACCGCGTCCCAGCCGTTTGCGGTTTTTTGCGCTGGCTTTGCGTCGGCAAGGCCGAGGCTTTCAATTTCTTCTTTGGTCGCTTTTCTCGCTGCCATTTAATCGTCCACCGCTATGATGTCGCCGTTTGGGTCTCTGTAATAAGACGTGCTTCCGACGCGCTTTATGAATTGAGAGCCGGGCGGAATACCTGTTTCCTCTGCCTCGCCGAAAAGCACTTCGTATGCGGGGCCAGACTGAGCGATCATGCTATCAAGCGCGCGTCCTCTGGCGAGGCGCTTTTGCTCAACAACCTCTGGCCCCTCTCCGGGCTGAGGGAAATATTTACGGTCTTCTTTTTCAAATTCTGACACAGAAATCGCGGCCCCAGACTCCTTACGCAGAACTGCGGTGATGAAGTCAGTTTTTGCCGCCATATACCTCTGTCCCTCTGCCGTAGTGGCAAATCCAGAAACGGAGCGTGGGAGGTTGCCCGCGAGATAATCCTGCAAGTTTGTCGGGTCATAACCGCCAGAAGACAATTCATCAAAAATCATAAGCCCTGCGGACATCCTGTTTGCAAACGCCGCAGCGTTGCTTTGCCCCTCTGTGAACTTAGCGGATGTCCGGCCTATCACCTCTTCGTCTTGGGCGAAGCCTTCGGGTCGATGGAACGCCGACATATCCTGACCCGGCACCCTCACGGTGGTTGTGCCTTGATCTGTTTCTCTCGTCTCAACTCTCGGCTTTGACAAATACCCATAGGCGAGGCGGTAAAGCTGCTCATCTTCTGGCGACGCGTCACCGGAAGCCATCTTCGGACTAAGGTTCAAAAGCGTATTCATAGACTGCGCTGTCATGCTTGTCCCAGCAAACGGGCCTGACCCTTGAGCCTTCTGCGCTTTGATTTGCAAGTCAGCAGTCTTGTACGCACGCTCAAACTTGGCCTGCTCCGCTGCCGCCTCAGCTTGCTTCGCCTGCGTAAACGCCTTTAAGCCAGCCGCGCCCATACGCGCTAGCCCCTGACCTATTGAGGTGGGCTGAAGCTGAGGGCCAGCGTAGTCAAGTCCGGTCAGCGCTGCCGCCGCCAGACCCTGACCCGTCGGTGATGTCAGCGGCTGACGGAAGGCGTCGCCGATAGTTTGCATCGGGCGGGGTGCTGGTGGCGCAAGGCGTGGGCCGGGTGGGATCATCGAGCCACGCATAGCAGCCGCCTCAAGTGGCATGATCGGGCCAGCCGCCGCACGCTGTTGTGACCTTGCGGCGGAAAGCTGAGAAGGCGACAGAGACATTGGCGGCACAGCGCCAGACGGCGTCGTGTACTGCGGGATGCGTGCCGCTGTGGCGGTTGGCTGCGGGAAGCCCTGAAGCAGCAGTTGGTTCGCTCGCTGCGGGGACATAAACCCAAGCTGTACAGGCCGTGTCATTCTGTTTGCCATATCTTACCCCAACAATCCTGCGAGTGCGCCTAAGCCAGCGCCAACGCCGCCACCCATCCCCGGTATCATTCCGGCAAGCTGCGCGCCGCCCATTGCGCCAGAAAGCGCCGAAAGCGCAGGCTGACGGAATACTGGCTGCATCGTCTGGCCGCCAACCGTGCCGCCCGCCACCGTTGCCATATAGTCCGCCAGAGCCGCGCGCGGTGCCTCCTGCTCGAACTGGAAGCGCTGCATATTGGACGCAAGTTCTGCCTGATCCTGCGCCTCGCGTGCTGCGCCGACCTGCGCCAGCGTCTGAAGGTCAGCCTGACCAAACTGCCGTGCGCCGGGTGCCTGTGCGATTGCGGCTTGCTGCGCCTGATACGCCATCGGCGCAAGTGCTTGGGTCATTGCAGCCTGCTGGTAGCCTGAGCCGTAGCGCCCAGCCTTTGATGCCTCGGCCTGCACCGCCTCAATGGCTGGCCTGAACGCCGCCGCCATCAGTGGGTTTGTGCCGGTCAGGTTCTGCATCACTACGTCCTGAACCGCGCCGATAAAGGGCGAGCCGGTGATTGCCTGCTGTCGCAAGCCGCCCAGTGCCATCTCGCTCTCTGGCGAGAAGCCAACCGTTGTCGCACCGGGGTAGAACTGCTGCGGCGAGCCGTACATCTCTTTGGCCTCAGAAAGGCCAAACTCCAGAAACGGCTTCGCGTACTCTGGCGGCTCCGTCTGGCTCATCACCGTCCTTGTCGTGCTTCCGCCTTTACTCATCACTAAAATCCTTCATCAGTACCACCGCGCTTTCGCGGTAATCTTTTAATGTGCGAGACCAACCCCTACGCCCGATGATCTCCATCCCGTCGCACCCTTGCGTCTTGGCCCACGCACTGAGTGCAACCTCCGCTTGCATTAATTCGTCTAAGTCGCCGCCCGCAAGCCAAATCCGGCACATCGCCTTCTGCGGGTAGTCGACTATCTCAGTCACTATAGCAGACCTTGACAGAGGAAAGAACTGGGCTTTCCCCTCGGCTATAGCGACGGCCACGTCGTCTATAGTGTGCGACCCGCCAGCGTACTCCAGCGCGTCCTCAATGTAGCGCTTGCAGCGCTGCCAGTGTTCACTCATACGATACTCACCCAATAATAAGGTAGGCGAATTCCTGTGCGTGGCCGTGGTTCTTGTGTCCAATCTTCATCGTCCCGTCAGTGCTGGTCGATTTGATGTACGGCTGATGATGCTCAGGCGATCCGTTGATCGCCGTAAAAAACACCACGCTTTCCTTTGAGAAGCGCGGGTCTGTCTTTGTTGTCTCGGTAACGCTGGCAGACAGCGTCACATAATCCCAGCTATTCAGCCCGCCATTGATCGTGCGGTTAAGTAGTTCGGCGATCTCCCGCGTTGTCGCGAGGATCGGGTTGAGGATGCGGAAGTTACTGACGCGCGTCGTCATCGCCTGCCCACCTGCCTCGCCTCGACGTCCATACCCTGCGCGAATGACCACTGCCCGCTCAGGTTCATGCGCGCGCGGTGATACCGGCCCTGCGCCCTGAACGGCGCGAAGCCGTCAGTGTTTGGCGACTGCGCCGTCGTGAATGTCGTTGTGTCGGAGTGCAGCCCGCGCGTGCCGATCTGCATCGTGACGCTGCCGCCCTCGTGATACGGATAGACGCGCGTGATCATATTAAACTTGCCAGTCGCCAGCCCTGCCTCAGCCGTCTCAATGGTTGCGGCGAGCGGGTCGCCGGTGAAGGTGTGTATTTTGTTTCCGACTGCGCCGCCGAAGATGAACTGCCCTCCCTTGTACAGCGCACTGTCAAGCGACGCAGGCAGCGCGTCGATGCTGGTGTTGATCGTGTCTAGCTGCTCCAGCGTGTAGGCTGGCGTAAACATCGGCGCAATCAGACCGGCCTGCACGTTGGCGGTAGACCAGCGCCCGATTGCGTAGTTGTAGATCAGCAGCTTGTCGGGCTTGGCGTCGGTGCTATTGTTTGACACATAGGACCAGACCGCGATCTGGTTCTGCGGGTCGACGCTTGATGTCATCCGGTCCTTGTGCGCGATATTGAAGTCGTCGAAGAAGAACTTGTCCACCTTCTCGGCCCCGATGTTCTGAGACCGCTGGCCGTCGAACGCATAGAAGCCATCGTCCGACAGATAGAAGACAGTGTGGCCAATGTTGCAGATCGACCCCGGCACCTGACAGCCGCGCGCAGTCTCGACCTTGTCGAACTGAAAGATCAGCGGCGGGCCGGAGTAGGTGGCGCGGACAATCGCGCGCTCCATCAGGATCGTGCAGTATTCACCGCCGACCATCCCGGTAATGTTGCCAGCGTCAGGTATGTCTTGGAAGTCGGACTGCTCGGTGCCAGCGGTCCAGCTTGTGATGTCGTTGAAGCCCGACCACTGGACGCGGTACGGCAGGCGGTTGCCCGACCCATCCTCGACGTTGCCCAGCCACACGAAATCGCGCACCACCGCAATGAAGTCAGCGTCCGGCGGTGAGCCAGCCAGATCGGCGAAGAGGCTGCTGGTGCCAAGCGTGTAGCGCTGTGGCGGCACACCAATGCCGCCGACTGCGATCACGTCAGTGCCAAACTGCACGAACCGCCACCGCTCTTCCGGCGCAGTCAATGTGTAGTTGCCGGACTTCGAGATATTGTCGAGGCCGCTATCACTGCTGTCGAATTGATACAGCTTTGTGGTGTCGCCCGCAAACAGCTTGACGTTGCCGGTGTTGTCCTTAGCCGCAAACACGCCATTTATGTCTGCGTCTGCCGCGCCGGAGTACGCAACGAACTCAGGCAGGCTGCGATAACCGCCAGCCGCAGGGATGACGTTCTCGGCTTTTGTGACGCCGGGGTTCGAGTAATCGGGCTGATCAGGCAGCCAAGGGCCAAATTCTATCATTGCTGGTGCCAAACCTCGCTGCCTACAGATACTTGCGACCAGACCTCAGAGCCTGCCGCAATATCTGTCCAAGTCTCTGTGCCGTCGGCGACTTCTGACCAGTCCTCGCCCAGCACCTTGCCGCGCATTGTAGCAGACATTGATGCGTCAGCGGAACCGGACATGACGAAAACGCCCACAGAAGCGCCTGTGGCGTCCATAGACACGCTTGCGCTACCTGTATCGAAGAAGACGGCGAGACACGCGCCAGTGACCGTCACAGAGGCGCTGGCGGCACCGTCAAAGCCGCGTATGCGGTCGCTGTCGGATGCCACCGTAATCGCGACGCTTGCAGCGCCATCCATCCGCGCGATAAACGCTGCGGTGGCGGCAACAGACGCAGCGCCCGTGACTGATGCGTCGAACGGCCTGACGCGCCCAAAGGCTGCGGCGGTGGTGGCGGCAACAGATACCGCCGCATCAAAGCCGCGAAGCCGGTCCACTCCAGATGTTGTCGTGACCGCAGTGGAGGCCGCGCCGTCAACAAACTGGACGCGCTTGGCGTCGCCCGTTGTCGTGACCGCAACGCTGGCGGAACCGGACATATGCTGGACGCGCTGCGCGTCTGTGGACTGCGTGATCGCAATCGCCGCAGCGCCGTCAAACGGGACGCTGAACTGGATTTGCGCGTTGACGCTTGCCGCGCCGGTTACGCTGGCCGCGACAGAGAAGAAGTCAAACGAGAGGCTGTCGAGATCGCCAAAGGTGTCGGCGTTGTCGAGGCTGCCGACAATGCTGTCCAGTTCTTCGAGGGTCGGCTCTTTGGTAAAGTCCGCACGAAGCAGATCAGCGTCCGTATCGAAAGAGCCGACAAAGGCGTCAATCGATCCGGTAAGCTGATCTAGGTTCGGCTTCGTGATCGCCACAACAGCACCTACGCTGCTGTAACGTCGAGATCACCCGCTGCGATTTTCAGAACGTCGCCCGATGCGATTGTCTTCGCGCTGGTAAACGCGCCGTGAATAAGCAGGTTACCGGATGACGCCGCATCGAAGATACCGAAATGGGAGATCGAACCCCACGTTCCGGTAGCTGCCGCAAACTCAATCGCCGCAGTGTTGTCAGTCGTGCCGCCAGAAGCCGCATCAAACGCAGCCGCCACACGGCTGTAGTTGCTGCCGCTCAGTTCGGTGCCGCTATTGTCGTCAGCAAACGACCCGGTCGAAAGCCCGATGTAGACCGTCGATGGGTGGGTGTATGCCGTTGTTCCGAGAACGTGATCTAGGATTTTGTTCTCTAAGTAATCACTCATTGCAGACATTATTTAACTCTCCACTGCTGCGTTTTGACGGGCGTAAATACTGCTGATTTGCAGCGAACCCGTGCCGTAATGCGCGCGCTGCTCATCGACCTTGATCTGCTCAAGGGCGAGGTTGAAGCGTTGCAGATACTGCGACGCACGCTGTTCATCAAGCAGGTAAGCATACGCCTCTGCGAGCGATCCGTATAGGTAGGCATCCGGCGAGCGGGTCAAGATATTATTTGTGGCGTTGCTGTCAGACAGCGCCGTGATCGACCCAATATAGATAATCTCGGCGGTGTAGCTGTCGTCCGGCACAGGGCGCATCTTCATCTCGTCGCCGATAATGCTGAAGCCCTTCGGCTTGCCGACGCCGCCGGATGAGAAGTTGCTGTCGAGCGCGACCGGGCTGTAATAGGTCAGGACCGTCAGCGGTGTCGTGTTCAGCTTGACCTCGCGCACCTCGCGCAAGTCTGTTGGCAGCGCAATGTATTCGTCGCCGCTGGTCAGCGTCGCCGTGGCGCGCTTCTCCTGTGACCGTGTCTCCAGTTCGCGAGACATCGTCGCCTCTGCAAGTTGGATAAAGTCGGGGATGACGCTGGTCAAATCGTCACGCGCGAGGAAGTTGGCTATTGCCGTCTTCAATTCGGTGTAGGTCGAAATCGCCATTATAAATGTCCGCCGCCCGTTCTGAATGCCCGGTTTTCACTGTCGTTCAGCCAAGCCTTCCACGCCTTTGGATTTTCGCGCATCGGGCCAAACTTCTCCAGCAAGTGATTGTACACTACGTTTGGGATTTCCGCCACATGCTGCATGTGACGCTGCGTGTTGCCGATCATTGATCCGGGCTGGTAGTCGCCCGACATCTGCTTGTTAAGTTTTAGCAGGCCGCCAAATTCCTGCCGCTGCTCAATAACAGAAGACCCGTCGCTGTTCTGCTGCAAGGTGACTTCCTTGCGGGTGCGCGGGTCGGTGTATAGATATCTTTTCATTCTGTCCTCATAGAGGAGAGGGCAGCCAAAGCCGCCCTCCCGCTAGATTAGGAGCCGTTCAGATCAAGGATCATGCTATGCGCTTTGGGCGCAGTTGGCTTGAGCGCCCACTCGCACAGGATGTGCGTGTCGGTTGCGTCGCCAGTCTTGGCCAAATCTTCCTCAAGGAAGTTACGACCGTTAAGCGTGCAGAGTGACACGAAGTCCGGGTCGATCAGGAAGATACGGTCATTCCCAAGCATTCTGGAGGGCGTGGCCTCAACACTACCGAAATCTCCCATAAAGACGCTAGTGGACCCCACATAGGCCACCTCTTTCGCGGCGGTCATGTTCACGTCGTTGCTGACAAGGTTACCAGTCGCGGACAGGTCCGAGAAGTTCGCCTTGTTAGTGGCCGACATGATCATCATGCGTGGGTTGCCACCGTCGGTCCAAGCGTCCTGCTGCGCGTCCTCAATGAGGGCAAGCGTCAGTGCGCGGTCAGTACCGCCGGTTACTGCGTCAGTGCCGTCGCCAGTAGCGAAAGCGCCGTCGCCAGCACCAACAGAGCCGTTGGTGATCCAGCAAGACAGAGACGCCGACTTGCGTGGCTCAGAAGAAGAGCGAGCAACGTCTGTGTCGCCAATCATCTTTTCGATGTCGCGACGCAGTTCCAGTGCCTTCAGCACCTTCTGGTAGTTGTGTTCGCGCTCGCGACCTGCCGTATCTACAGCATCGAGGGTCCCACTCGTAGCGAAAACCTTTTTGCTGATCTGGTGATAATTTCCAACACGGCTGGTCGGCGTGGCCGCCGCAGTCGCTGTGTCTGCACCTTCGTTGTGATAGTTCGTGGCGCTGGCTGAAGCCAATTCCTGAACCTGCCACTCGGTGAAGATACCGTTGGAAGTTTCCTTCTTAACGTTTGAAAATATTGGCGTTTCAGCAGGGTCGATGCGGTAAATCACATCTGCCAGCTGTTCGCGCTCACCTACTGCGGCGCTTGTGGAGAACGTCGTCATGACTTTCTTTCCTTTTCAAGTTGCGGGTCTACTTGCGACCCATTAGATACTCAACAGCAGCGTCCACCGTTCCGGCGCTTTCAAAGCGCTTTCGGGCATCACGCTGAGAACGGGTAGCAACTTCGCGCTTGGTCTTTGGTCGCCCTGCCTTGGCCATCTTCGGTGCTTTGCGGGTGCGTTTCTTGGCGGCGGGGGCTTTGTCTTGTAGCTGGTCCCAGCGCCACGCTTTATAGAGAAGCTCAATCGCGCGCGCGTCAGATGCGTTTGCAATCTCCTCTTCACTAAACCCGATCCGCTTTTGAGCGTAAGAAATCACTTCCTTGCGCTCTGCGTCGCGAGTGTCCTCATCCTGCCACGCAGGGATGCGGTTAAGCATTTCGCCACGCTGCACTTCTAAGTGCTGGCGCAGGCTCTGCTCTTGCTCGCGAGATTGCTCCGCCGCGATACGCTGACGCTCGACCTCGACCTGCTTCTGGTATTCCTTCTGCTGGTCCCAATCGGTCTTCGCCAGAAACAAATCACGTTCGGTCATCGTCTCGGCCAATGCTCTCCAGTCAGGTTCCTGATGGGTTGCCTGATGGATTTGGGCAGCCACTTGATCAAGTTGCTGCGCGTAAGCGTCTCGAAGTTGTTTCGTCTCAGCTTGCTCCGCCTCAAAGGCTTTGCGCTGCTCGGCTAACTCCATCGAACGCTTAGTGTACGCCTGCTGCCGCGAGTAACCACTCCGAAGTTCGTCAAGGTCTACCTCTAGTTCCTGACCGTCCACCTTCACGGTGTAGGTCTGGACAGGCTCCTCTTCGTACTCGTCATCGTCATCCGCCTCGTAGGCGTCTTCGCCCTCATCGTCCTCCTCGTAATCCTCTTCGACGGTCGCGTCTGCGTTCTCCGCCTCCGGCTCATACGCCTCGGTCTCAGGCTGTTGAGGCTCTTGTGCCTCGACCTGCTCTTCTGTCACAGTGTCCTGTGCGGGTGTGTTTAGAAGAGAAATTGCATCATTAAAAGAAATGGGGCCGGTTCCTTGCGGATTGTCGGACATAAAAAAACTCCTAGTTTACGCGGCTGTACCGCTTAAATTCGTCAAGCTGCGCTTGTGCCAGCTTACCATCCTCGACAACGCTCTGGAAGTACCCCTTGACTGCGTTAAGTGCCTGCATCAGTTGGAATAGCTTCTCGCGTGCCTCTTCATCGTCGATGCCGGATGTCTTCCAAGCGTCGACAAACTGCTCGTCGAGGAACTCAAACGCCTCAACAAAAAGTTCGTTTCGCAGCAGTGCTGCGGCTTTTTCGGCGCGAGCCTGTCGCTGCCGTGTCTTGCCCTCGTTCATCCCAGCAATGTGTACCCTGTCAGTTTCGGCGCGTTTGTATAATATTCTGGAGATATAGCACCTTGCTGACGGAAAGCAAGGTTCGCCGCGCCAAAGTCTGCCGGGGTGCCAAAGCCTGCGCCGTAGCGCTCTTGGAAGCCCATCAAGCCCTCTGGAGCCACATCCAGAAGCCCCATCCTCGCATACTGTGCGCCGGGTGTTCCGGGCGCGCCGGGAGGCGGCGTCGTACCGGGAGGAGGTGTTGTCCCGCTGCGCGTGTCGAGGCGGCACGCCTGCAAACCTTCATCAAAGATGTACCCGTCGGGGCATTTTTTGTCATCCGTTGACGCGGCCGCCTCTCGCCTTCTGTTCATTTCTTCAATGTCAGACTGGTACTCGTGTGAACTGTCGTAATTACCATAACCCGGCCCCGGCGCAATAATGTCTCTGTAGGGGTGGTCTGGACCGGGATCAAATCTGTTGCCCCCGTACACCACGCCGCCAAATGCGTTGGTGCTAAGTTCGCCCATAATTTTGCCCTTGCTGTTAAAAACAGGCTGACCAAGTCCAAGGCGCAAGTCCTCTTGCGGAGTATTCAAACCTGTAATTGCTGAAAGTATGTTCCCAAGGGGATTAGAGGAGTTCATGTATTCCATGACCGCCGGAGCATTTGATCCATATCTAGCAAAATAAGCGCCCGGTCCGCTGGCAAGTTGTCCCGGCGTGAAGCCCATCGCTGGGGTGCCAACCATCATAGCGCGATTTTGCGCCGCTTGCCGCGCCCGCGCCTCATCTGTGGCCTGAGCATTAGCTAGAGCAACTTCTGTGGCCGTTGGCGTAACGGTCGGCCCAAAGCCAAGGTCGGCTGCGCCGCGAGCGATTGCTTCAGCCTGCTCGGCGGCGCGGAGACGATCAAGGTCAACCGCCTGCTGCGCGGCCAGAGCGTACCGCTCCGCGTCTCTCGCCTTACTGGCGTCAATAGCGGCCTGCATTCTGTCAATCGTTTGGATCGGCTCTTGATACGGGTCTGCATACACATTGGCCATATGCTGTTCTTGCAAAGAGCCACCGCCCACGTCTGTGGACATATTAGCAGAGGCTCTCGCCGCTGAAGTTCTCTCCTGTTGAGAGCGACTGCCACCCGTGTAATCTAATCTGGCCATACCTAAACCCTCGGCAAGTTAGTTGATATATCAGCATCGGTGACGGCCTTCGCGACGCGAAGTTCGGCCTCTGCCTGTAGTTCTTGGCGACGCAGTTCCATCTCCATCGTCATCTTCTCGCGCTGTAGCTGGATGTCCGCCTGCATCTTCTCGCGCTCAAGCTGCATGTCGGCCTGCGCCTTGGCACGATCCATCTCGATTTCCTGCTGCATCTTCAGCATCTCAGGGTCAGGCTGCGGTGCCTGCTGCTGTTGCTGCTGCATCATCATCTGCTGCTGGATCATCTGCGGTGAGTTGAAGAACTGATCCGCATCCTTGAACCCGCCGATCTCGGCAATCGAACGCAGCGTGTTGACGTACTGAGGCATCGACACAATCGGGTTCTGCGGGCCAAGCTGCATCAGGATTTGTTCCTGCTTGGCCGCGATCTGCGTCAGGAACGCGATCTTGGTCTCGTCGTCTGTGGTGCCAAGCCCGACCTGCACGACCGTGTCAAACTGCGACTTCCACTCCGCCGGGTTAATCGGCACAAAGTTATTGCGCAGGCGGAAGACCCTCGGCTTGTTGTCGTGCTTCAGCACCAAGTGCAGGATGCCCTTGAACAAGTCCTTCACGCCGGTCTCAGCCATTGTGCGCGCGTAACTCTCCAGCTTCACCTGAGCGCCGCGAACAGTCGCCGCGACTGCGCCAGCGGTCGAAGATTGCAGTGCGTCGGGTGACAGTCCCTGCGACGCCTTGGACATGCCGGTGCGCTGCTCTTTCACGCTGTCGAGATAATCCATCAGCGGGCGTATCTCGCCGCCTACAGACGCGCCGGTGATCTGCTGAACCATACCGGGCTGACGCGCGCGGATCACACCGCCTGCGGAGCCGTCAAGCAGGTCGTCCAGATTGACCTGACCCTCGACCGCGATCATGCGCGGCAGCGTGCTGCTGTACACGCTGTCGAGGTACTGGCGCATCAGCGTCGTCTTGATCACCTGCAAGTCCTCGGTCAAGTCGTAGACCGAGCGACCCACCAGACGGTGCGGCATCAGGATCGGCGAGCAGACCGCGAACGGCATGTGATCCCACGGCTCATTGTGCAGAATGTATGCGCCGTCAGAGCCAATCGCGCAGATGCGCCGACGCTCGGCAATGCCGTCTCCGTCGAAGTCAATGTTCATTATGCACTCGTGATAAATCACAGAGCGCAGGGTCGGATCGGCGGGGTCAACCCCCGTTGCCGCCTCTAAGTCTTGGAAGCGGTTGTTGACTTCGCGGTCAGTGTCCAGTTCGTTTTCGCCGGCGTACTGCTCGATGATGTCGCGGTCGTAGCCCATCGCCACAAGTTCGCTCACAGTGAGCGACGTGCGGTGCGCCACGAAGTGCGCGTCCTCAAGGTTGCCGGTCGCGTGCCGCGACACAAGAAACTCTTCGGGCGGCACGTTGATTGCCTTGATCTGGCCCGACTTTCGCTTCACCCGGACCGACAGGTCGTACATCACGTCAAGCGGAACCTCGACCCCGTCCTCGTCCATCATCGACTGCGTGACGGTCTCGCGCTGCTCCACGATCTCAATCGACGGGTCGTTCAGCAGCAGCACCATCTCCGGCTCGGACAGGCCGTTATATTCTTCCTCGTCTACTTCCTCGATTTCCTCGTAGAAATACTTAATGACGCCCATACGGAACAGCAGCGCATCCTTGAAGAATGTGTGCAGCAGCTTGTATCCGTCGTTCTGGTTCTGGATTAAATAATTGACATAATCTGACGCCTGCTCGGCGGCTTCCATATCCTCGCCCGTGCGTCCGGCAAACCGCACATACTTATCGTTCGCCGTGAACACGCGCATAAGGTTCGGCATAATCGCCTCAACCGTGTCTGCGACCTCGGTGGCAATGACGGACGACCTACCCTCAACCTCGTTGCCGAGCGGCTCGCCCAGATAAAAGTCGAGCGCCCGGAGGCGGTCCTGCGTGTACTCGCTGTCGAAGTGGTTCAGCGCGTCGGTGATCTCGCCGCTGACAATCGACCCAAGCTGTACGTCGTCCATCTCTGACATCAGTTTGCCTTTTTCTTATACGTTTTTTTCTTGGCGGACTTTTTTGGGACGTCCGCCACGGGGCTGTCGCCTTGCATCAAGACGTTGCCCCTGCTGGTGTTTACATTCTTTGGCATCTTCTCGCGCACTGGCGGCTCATACGCAGGCGGCATCTTGCCCATAATGCACTTGTCCATTGTAACGCAGCGGCGTGGGTGGCCGCAGTTTCCACAGTCAATCATGCCCTGCTACTCCTGCCGCGAGCGGCCTTGTAAATATCCTTGTCAGCGGTGCGCGCCTTGTCGCCGCGAATGTAACTATTCACCCGCCCCATAGACCAAGCAGCCATAGGTACATTGCGCGAACCCGATGAGAGATACGCGCCCTGACCTCTGCGATATACTTTCGCAAGTTCTCCATAAGTCATGTTCGCCTTTTCAGCTTTCTCGCGAAGCGTCTTTTTCGTCGCCTCGGATAGTGGTTTAGCTTTTGCCACGCTTTTTCTTCCTCTTCGCTTGTGCGGCGCGCGAGGCGCTCACCTTCTTCACGTCGATGTTGCGGCCTTCTTTGTAGGCTTTGGCGGTGCGCTTAATCTCCGCTGCCTTGCGGCGGCGAGAACGCGCACCGCGAAGGTACTTCTCCGGCAGGCCAGTGCGCTTGTCTTTCGGGACATTCGGGAGCCTCCGCGCCATCAGGCTTTCTTTTTCGCTTTTTTCTTGGCGGTGGCCGACAACTGGCCGAAGTGATACAGCCTCTTGCTCGACGCAGTGTGCCGAGCGCCGCTGTGCAATTCGCCGTTCGGCATCTTGTGCGACCCGCCCATATGCCGTGTGCCATCGCGAAAGTAGTGTGCGACGCTTTTAGCCATTACCCGCAATATTTCCCAAGCACTTCGTTTGCGGCTTTGCCGCCCTTGCCCTTTTTCTTGCCCTTACCGTATCCCATCACCACTTCTCCTTGTTCGCCCAGTACGCCGCAGACATCTTGCCCTTGGCAATGTTTTGGGCGTGACGCGCCTTGAATGACTTGCGCCTCGCCCTCTCGGATGCTGTCCTCGGACTGCTGCCCGCACCGCTAACGCCCTGCTGGCCGAAGCGGATCAGCTTAACCTTGTCGCCCTCCTTCGCCACAACCACATGCGACTTGCTGGGGTGGTTCGGGGTGCGCTTCGGCTTATTGTAGCCGGAAACACCGGCGCGCGCTAGGCGTGGGTCTTTAGGGGCGCGTGGGGCCATCTTTTTACCTTTTATATCGCTTCGATATATCCTATAATCTTTGCCTCACAATGGAGGTTGAGATGTTTGAACTAACACCCGAAATGCACCGAGAGCGCATCATGCGGCGCGTGATGAAGTCTGTCGAGTTGCCTCTTGAAGAGGCGGAAAAGCTGGATGAAATCATATGCGAAGCAATCGGCATAGACATTAACCAAAGCCCTCCATTTTTTCTTCTATCGGCCCAAGAGTGAGCCGCCCATCAGGTTGTCAAGCATCTCTTGGTCAACCATCTGCGTCGGAAGCTGACGCTCTTGAGCATATTTTATGTTCTGCGCCGTCAGCGGGTTCCCGCTTTTATCAATTTGTGACGCTAAAGCGTTGTACGACTGAGGGAAGAACGTGCCTTGCGGGGCAAGGCCGCCGTCCAAAAGCGAACCCATATAGCCACCCCTTTGATTGGGGACCGCCCCAGCGCGCAGTTGCCCGCTGTATGTGGTGTGAGGGAACAATGGGTTTTCAATGATGGGCCTGTTTACATCAAGCAAGCCAAAAGAGACGCCCTCAGAAAAAGTTGGCGTATCATAAAGTTCAGGGTCGGTCACCGCGCGACGGACAGCCCCAACATTTGGGAACCCGGCCTTTCTGGCCGTGGACTTATCCATAAGCCGAATAAACTGCTTGCGAAGATCGCCCGAAGCCGCGTCAAGATACGCCTCAAGATTGATCGCATCCACACCCGGAAAGTCCTCGTCCACCTTCCGCATAGTCTCGTCAAAAGATTTTTTGGCGCTTGCGTCAATGTCCATATTGGGCATCATTCTGGCCACGATCTTTGAAGGCATAGTGGAGTGATCTATAGCGTCAACGCCCATAACCACATTAACACCAACAACATCAGCGCCCCCGGCCTTGTCTGACTCTCGTTGAGCCTTTTTAGCCATCTTTGACACAATGCCTTGCTTGCTGGCCCACAAAGCATCTTGATTTTGGGCAGCCTCTCCACGCATAAACCCTGACCCGCCCTCAAGAAAAACTGGGCTAGTCAGGTCAACTCCATCAACAGATTTAACCTCGCCCCCGATGGCGCTTCTGTCGGTGAAGAACGGCATTAGCAGCTTGCCTTGAAACTGCTCCACATCAACTTGACGGCGCGGCATCAGCAAGCCAGACAAATCGTCTATTTCCATTGGGGTGTCTTCAATGCGGTAAGGCATTTCAATGCCCGAATATTTCATCGGGTCTTTTTCGGCTTTTGTTAATTTGCCACCAGCAGCGCCAAGCGTTGCCCCGCCCTGACGTGCGGCAGCGACGCCTCCGCCAAGTAGGTATTCAATGGGGAGCAGCGGGTTAGCTTGGACCGGCTCACCCTCCGGGGTGATCATTCCTTCGTATCCCTGAAGCGCGCCCATAGAGGCGTCATAATAATCCTCAATCTGACCGGCTAAAGCGCCGGGGATTGCCTTTGCGGCGCTCACAGGGTCGCCCAGAAGCCCGCTGATGGCCTGCGCGGCTGGCATGTAAGAAAAGCCCACCTCCGGTTCGCCATACTCAGCGGGGGTGTTTTCGACGCGGTACATAGCGCCGTCGATTTCTTCGTAGCGAGTAGATGACGGCGAAACAATGGGGCGGCGCACAGGCGTAAATGCGTCCAGAAGCCCTAAAAGATCAAACTGGCTGGGGGTTCTTCCGTACTCGTACCCGGTCGGCCCAGTCCTTACAATTTCCGCCATCACACTACCCAGTTCGTTTTCGGCTTGACTACGCGGCTGCTATTGTAACCCCTTGAGTAGCCTCCGGCAACCGCACCTTGCCCCGCGAACGTCAGCACGAACGCATCCGCCGTGTCGGGCGAGCGCTGCCCGCGCTTCTTCATCTCGTCCTTGCCCTCAATCTTCAGCTTGCCGCTGCTCAAATACTTGTACCTGATCCCCGTCAACTCCGCGATCAGCGTGTCGTCCTCCGGCATGTGGCAGTCACGCGCCTCAAACCACTCGCGCGCACTCCAAAACAATTCATCGCGCAGGCGATTGAAGCGATCCTTCAGGGACGCAGTCTCGCTGACCGCCACCGCAACCGCTGGCAAATCCAACTCGCGCAGCCGGTCGGCGAGACCGGCTCCCAGCCCGATTGCGTCAATGTAGATCGCCTGCGGGCGCATGCTGTACGGCACGGCGTCGTGTTCCGCCAAAACAATGCCCGCCAACTCCATCAAGTCCTTATTCTGCCACGTTTTGATCGGCTCAACTAAGACATTGCCTTGACGTTTTGCCAGCGCCGATCGATCCGATCCGAAGCGCGCCACGTCCAAGCCCCAAACAACGGGGGTGGTGGGGCCAGCCTCCACGTCGCGCTTCGTCGCGTCCTCCACCAAGTGCAGCGGCAGCAGCACGTCGTCCGACTGCGTCGGAAACTCGCCCAGCACGCGCACGCGGAACA
>Ga0181403_1000161_pt1 | contig 15962 bp, 22 predicted proteins | sample 26SPOviralmetaG_FD_130132 | JGI IMG/M metagenome (GOLD analysis project Ga0181403, IMG submission 130132) | Marine viral communities from the oligotrophic San Pedro Time Series (SPOT) site, San Pedro Channel, CA, USA - 26 SPOT_SRF_2011-09-28 | ecosystem: Environmental > Aquatic > Marine > Strait...
ATCTCTGTCAATAGCCTCCATTTGATTATTTGTTTTGCTTTGATAATATTGATTTCTCTGCTCAACAAGTTCATCAGGTATCCGTGCTAACAAAAGACCACCCTGACCGATTACTCCAGCATTTTTGCCTTCATCAATTACAGGTGCATCAAAGTCGGGATATTCTTCAGCACGAACTAATTCATATCCTTCTCTAAGCCGTTTATGAATATTTGATCTATCATCATATTCCATAACTCGTTCTCTTATCCATCTGTGTTTATAGCCCACAGGAGCTTCTGGAGCATCAAGCGTTGATGGTGGCTTCCATTGTTGTACTCTCGCAGTTTTTTCACGAGTTTGCGACTCTCGATTAGTACGATCAGCCATTACGCTACTCCTTTTGTTTTTTCTATTTTAGCAACTTCCTGTGCATATTTTTCTAACGGTATCCTCATTTTTTTAGCAAAGGCTACCTGTCCAGGTGTTAGCTCAATAGTTTTTTTACCACCCTTTTTTAGAGACCGTCCACTGGACGCAGGAGCTACAGATTGGGTGTTTTTCTGTCCTCCCTTAAACTTATGTGGAAATTCAATAGCCATACGTTTACTAACTTCTGCATAATAATCATCAGTTGATGGATCAAATCCTTCTTGACCAACTAATTGTTCGTGTATAGCTCTTGCTCCACTTGTCATAATCATATCAGTTCCAAACCAAGAATTGTTATCTAACCATTTTTGTAATTTAGGATCTAATTCTTGCTTTTGAGGGGTCTGCCTGACTTGCGAGGTGTTCTGTTCAACATCGCTCTTTTGCGCATTATTTCCAGTTGCTCCCGCTTGCTCAGAACGAGCTTTTTGGATTCTGAGTCTTTCATTTTCAATAGCGAGTTTAGCCATGAGGTCACTCGCTTCAGACATTTTTTCAGCATCTCCAGCATCAAAAGCCTCCTTATAAAGTTTTTTAGCTTGAGCAGTTTGTGACTCAATTCTGTTACCAAATTCTGAAGTATAACCTTGATTTAACTGATTAAGCTGTTGTTTTAACTTTTCATTTTCATTTTTTTGTTGTTGAGCAAAATTAAAAGCTGCTTCTGCTTCTTCTAATGCTTGCTTACGTTTTGCTGTTAATTGATTAATTCTTTTTTGAACATTGTCGCTATACGCTTCTATTTCTTCAGAATCTTCAGATTTTTCACGAACAATTGTTCGGTCTTCTTCAACTTTTTTTTCTGTTGAATTTTCACTTTTTTCTTCAACAACAGGTGTTTCGTCTTCTACTTCATAGACAAACTTTTCTTCCTGCTCTTCTTGTTTTTCTGTTTCGTTATTCATTATGTTCTCCATTATATATAAGAAATATCTTTAGGGTCAAGTATAGATGCTATAATATTATCGTCATTTATGATTCTTAGCTCTAAACCGTCTACTTTAAACTTATTTCCAGCATATCTACCCATAAGTACCCAATCTTTCTCAGAACACCACGCTCCACTTGGGAATTTATCTTTATCTTTGTAAGCGTCAGGTCCTACTTTTACAACGTATGCTACGACACTTGCAAAACTCTCACGATCTCTAGTCTTATCAGGTATTATGATACCATTAACCTTTTCTGGAACATAATATGGAATAACAAGCATTCTATATCCAGTAGGCTGTGGTAATCTGTCTAAAGCTGATTTTCCTAATTTAGATGGATCTTTTGAATTTGGATTAGCATCTTCATTATCATCAAATGCTTTACTTATGGAAGGAGGGGTCGGATTGATTTTTTTTTGTGCCACAAACCGTTCTGGCACGATCAGTTTCTTAGTCATCTAAGTCTGTACCTTTCATCGAGGATTTTAATTCTTCTTCAACCCAAGTCATTCCTCGTATTTGACCTGTTATGAACCGATAGTCTTCCATTGAGTCTATCGAACCATCAGCCAAAGATTGAGATAATTCTTCTTTTCTTTGACGTATGTTCTTATATAAATACTCTGCTAATTTGATTCCGTCCACACTTATTTTCCTCTACTTTGTAATGCTCTTAAACATTTTACATGTTTGTAATAAAAATAATTACCAATTTTACTAAAACATTTTGCTAAAGTTAACCAATGCCACATCATTTTGTTAACCCTTTTTGCTTCTCATATGTCCTCAAACCACCCAATCCCAGCATTCCCATCAACACAGTCATCAATGATCCCATGTCAAATGTAGGTAATTCAGGTATAACAATACCAATGTATGCACACAAAAATATAGTTATAGGCGCTAATACAAAATGCCAGCACAACGCAACACCACAAGTCCAACCAATAAATGGTCTCCAACCTGCTACAAATATTGACTTATGTTGTGCTTCTGCTTTATTTATTTCAAGCTGACCTTTAGCTAGTTCTTGTGCATGGTTCTCAGCCATTGTTGCCACCTCATGTGCCAACTTATTTTTCATATCTTTGTCTTCTATAAATTTACCGAGTAAGTTACTTACTGGACCTATTAACGCTGTTAACATTATTGTCTCCTTTATGTTCGTGACCCATCCATATACCAAACACACCTGTCATAACACCCATGACAACTGATACAAATGCTGATTGACTAGCTGTTGGTGCATCTAAATCCATAAACCATTCAGCACATCTCCATGACATAACTGTACTAGCAAGCATCATACATCTTGGTAGTATTTTCCATTTTAAAAAAGTTTCTACACTCATTGTTTTAAAACCTCATTTAATCCAAAACCTTCTAATAAAACTAAAGTAAAAAATAACAATAAAATTCCACCTGCTATTAGTTTGCCAGAAAAGTTTGTTGAGCCTATCTTTATTGCAACAAACTCGTTACCCAATATTCTTAAAGATAACTCAAAACTATTTTGACCTATATCTAAGTTAACTATTTTTTTATCTTTTTCCATTAGTACACCCTTACTTTCTCAGTATCAACAAATGGTATGAGCTTACACATACACTCATACACTTGTGGCTTGTCATCTTTCATATAAGATTGATTGTTTAATTTGTCTCTGTATTGTAAACACACATTGACATTCTCAAAATATATACCACCAGTAGCTATACCATTTAATGTGCAAGCAAGCATAAAAGCTGTCATTTAGCTATACTCCTAAGACTTTCCATTACCTTGTCTATAGATGGCTCTTTGCCATTAGGATTAAAAACACATTTATATTGTTTTGGACAACCAACTCTAATATCTGCAAATTCCAGTTCAAAAGTTTTGTTTGCACCTTGATAAATACAAGCCATTTTATCTTTAAATACTTGTTGTTTTTTTAACCTACAAGTAGTCATTTTAGGTGATGTTATTGTTCCATTGTTTAGCTTTTGATTCCTTGTGTAATCTTTTGGAGAATTATACATTTTGCCGTCTGCTTTTGCTCTTTTTATCCATATACTTGTCATTAATACAGCAAAAGCACCAACCAAACCTGCAACAACTAACCAACCAATTGCTTCACCTATTTGTCTTCGTAATTGTTGTTGTTTGTAAATAGTTTGTTGACGTTCTTTTCTAATTCTACCTTCCATAGCCAAAAGCTCTTCATAAGCTCCTGGTCCATGGGTAAGGTTTAAAAACATCTTGAGTTCGTACCTTTGTTCCTCAAGTTTCTTCTTGGCTGCATAAGCAGAGAGAGCTGCTTCTTCAATTGATCCAGCTTTAAACAACTTACCGAAAAGGGGAGGATTCTTCGCTTGTTTTTCTGCATTATCAACATCTGATACAGCTCCCATCCAGCGTCCAATGTCACCAGACATTTGCTCAATATCACGACCTACTGCAAAACCTTTTTTAATCGCATCAAAGGCTTTACTAGCTACTCCTACAGCTAATGATATTGTTACTGGATCTATAATAGTTCTCCATTAAAAAACGCCCTCAAACCTTTGTGGTCTAGCTATCTTTGAGAACTTTGTTATTATTTTTGGATTGTTTTTTGGCTTTTGTCTTTTTCTTTGATTTATTTTCTTCTGTACTTTGTTTCTTTTTTGGTTCGACATCCGCTATAACCTCTAATACTTCCAAAGGATTTTGTTTTATTATTGTTTTTATAACAACTTCTGGTGAAGTTACTATACCTTGTTCAGCAAGTCTTGTACGTCTCTTTTTTTCTTTTTCTTGTGCAATCATTCCTGCACGAACTGAACTAACCACTTCTTCCTCCTTTCATAGCATTCATAGCTGCTATATCTCGTTGAGTTTGTATTCTATCTTGAGCAATTTCTTCTTGTTGCTGAAGACGTTTATTGTCAATCATAGTATCATTTGACTCTTTTTGCATATCCATCTCTGCTTTTTTCTGAAATTGTTCGGCTTTTTGTTGTATCTCAGAACCACGAAGAGCTAGCTCTTGTTTTCTTAAAGTTACAAGAGGATCTTCTTGTGGCGGAGGTGTAAGTGCTTGTGCATACTGCTCTTGCACTTCGGCTGCAATTTCAGCTGCTTTTGATGCTATTTGATCTGTTATTTGTTTTTGCATATTTGGATCTTGTTGCATCATCATTTGTTGCTCTTGTGGTATACTAGCCATAACTTCTTGTTGTGCATTTATCTCAGACATCATTGCTATATGCTCGGATATATGACCTTGCAACGTCATAAGTATTGAAGCATTTGATTGTGCCACAGGAGTAGAAAGCATTGCCAAATGAGCAGATATATGTGCTTGATGATTTTGTTCTGGAAATGCAGTTAACACACCTAATCTTAATGCTTCTTGATTTTCTTTTGCTGGGTTCATGGGCATTGGTTGTGGAGGAGGTTGTAACACTTGATCTATGTTTGTAACACCTAACGCTTCGTACATCTTACGATACGCTTGGTACATACCATTCTGCCCATGAATTTCTGGATTACTTTGTGCTAATTGCAATTGTGTTTGTGCTAAAGCAATACGTTGTGACATAGAAAATATATTAGGATCTGAAACAGGTAATATATCTATTCGATCATCAAAATCAGCCTGTTTTATTTCTGGAGGCGCACCTGGTACTTGATACGGATACATTGGAACGCCCATAGAAAACACACGGGCTAATAATTTAAATTCTATCTTTTGTGAGTAATGAAGACGTTTATGAATGGCTGACATAACCTTCGTGCCACGCTCCATGATAGCCATAGTTGTGCCAACAGGAGCGTTGCCCTGCATCTCACCAACTTTCATGTCTGCCATAGATGCAAAACGTCTACCAGAATCTATTAATGTTCCCATAAGAGAATACAATGTTTGTGAAGGCTCTTTAAATGGCAACGGCATAATAGCTTGTCTTAGATCACCACCGACCATATCCACATCTCTAAACTCACCAGGATTAAGAGGTGTCTCGTCATCCCTTATTCTAGCTCCTCTAGCCTTAAAACCTGCTGGCAGGTTAGATAGTGTACCAGCATCTATTAACTGCCTCAGAATGGACGTAGAAGCCCTAGAAAGACCACCTATTGTATGAGTAAGACCAAAGCCATAAAAGCCAAGACCAGGTAGGAACTTATAATGCACAAAATAAGGCACTTTCCTACGGAGCGGATCGTTTTCATTGAAATTCCGCTTGATTGATAAGACATCCCCAGTGTCCTCCATGATTGTGACGATATAAGGCATCTTTAATCCTGTTGGTTCACCATCAGCTCCAATATCTTCAAAACCTTCAATATCTAAATCTGTGTGAACTTCATAAATCATCATCTCTTCGTTCTGTGAAGAACTACTTGTAATACCCTCTATCTCATTAATTGTATCCTTCACATCATTCATGCCATCTGAATCAGCACCAGAACTAGGAAGGTCTATATCTTTATAAAATCCTGATAATTGTAATTTTTTTATTTCATTTTTATCCATACGAATGCAGTGAGTAACTCTTGTCGCAGTTGCTAAATCCGTGGCACTGTAAGGAACGATTAAGTCCTCAGAATGCACAAATTTACTTACTGCTCTTTGCATTGTTGGGTCAAAATAAACTTTTTTAAATGCTGAACCTACTATTGGAAGATAAAACAACATTTGATCTAATTCAGGATCATATTCTTCCATTTCGTAAGTTATTTGATAATTCATATAATTTTTAACACGCTCTGCTTGAGCTGATGTCTCTGGAGTTTCTGCTCCAATGATTGAAGTCTTGACAGGCCCTCCAGCGGGTAGCATTTCACGATATGCTTGTGCTTGAAACTGTGTAACTGACTCAGCAAGTAGTGGATGCACTATACCAGATGCACCCTCGAAAGGTTCTGATCTGTCTTCATAACTCATGCCAAGAAGTTCTAATCCACCTTTATATTGTTCTTCCCAATCGCTTCTTGAATTGGTGTCTTCTTCTATATTGCCTATGATCTCATTAGATATTTCTGATAATACATCTTCATCAATATGTTCTGCTAAGTTTGCGTCAAAAGGAATAACAATAGGAGCTTCTGCTTCCATCTCCATCTCACCAACAATGGCTGACCCATCATCTAATTCTGTAACACCTTCTACTAAAGACTCTGAAGGCAGTTTTACTAAATTAGCTTCTAATTCTGGAGCTACAGCATCTGCTATACCATTTACATTTTCAATCGCCATTTCAAATCCTATCTAATAGAGAATCCGCCACCTTTAATTGCAGCACCCATACCACGACATCCCATTTTGCCACCTTTTGCGACACCACCATACTTCATCTTTTGAACTTTACCACCATATTCCATCATTTTAAAATCTTGACCAGATATTTCACCATCTTTATTTTTATCTAATTTCTTTTGATTACCTATAAGTTTTTTATTTTTTTCATTTGTTTTAGCAACATTTTTACTAAAATCTTCATTCAAAATTTTTGTTTTATCTGCCTTTAAACTTTTAGGTCTTGGTTTAGGTTTTGGAACATCTCCACCTAATTTCATTTTTTTTGCTTGAACTTTTTTTATTGCTTCCATTAGACCGCCCTTTCTCATTTTTCTTATTGCTCCACCGTATTTTTTGCCAAACATCTTGGCAAAATCAGATTCAAATTTATCAGCTATTTTTTTAGTTTGTGACGGAGACAATGATTCACCTTTGCCAAAAACATTTCCTTGTTCTTCTATTGCTCTAATAGCTGCTTCTAATTCAGCTTGACTTAACTTTTCGCCACCGCTTTGCATTTTTTGTACTACTTTGCCACCAAATCTAGCTTTCATAATATCATTCCTTTGTATTTCAAATGCTCCAGGTTTCTGAATGGAGTTACTTTTAGTGCTTAGTTTAACAGGTTTAGTTCTTATCTTACGAGGCTTTTTAGATCTCTTCATCAATTGAGCTAAATCTTTTTCAGATTGAGAATCCAAACTCATGGCGGTGTTTATTCCAGCAGATACATTCTTTGTTTTACCAGCCATTATCTAATCCCTTTAAACATTCCACCTCTGCCTTTAGCAACACCGCCCATGTTCATCTTCTTGACTTTACCACCGTCCATCATACCAACAGGCATAGACTTTGTTGTGTCCATAACTTCGCCACCCATAGCTTTAGTTTGAACTTTACCCAACATCTCATTCATTCTTTTAACATCAGCATCTGATACAGTTTTACCACTTTCTTTACTAGATAATAATCTTTTCATTTTTGCAATATCTGCGTCTGAAACTTTATTTCCACTTTCATTTGCCATTAGTAATACTCCATTTTTCTTCTATATCCTGGTTCAAATTCTTCATCGTCAGGTGTGGATATAAAACCACCTTGTCTGAATCTTAGTATAGCCTGTGTCATTGAGTCTGCCAAGTCATCATGGTCGCCATGTGGAAAACTAGCACACTCTTCAACAACCTCCTCTGCAAAATTAGCATCTGGTCTCCACACCATACCACTTTCAAACACAGGTGCGCAAGCATTCATCCTTGCAAACTTATCAGCACCCTTGCTCGGTGTAAAGGGTGTAACAGGAACACCCATACGTCTTAGCTCCTGTGTTAATGGTGTACCACTCGCTTTTTGCTCTATCAATATCATGTCTGGATCATAAGCCTCGCTTAGTTCATAAGCCTTTTGCTTCAGTTCTGGAAAATCCCATCTGCCCTTCTCAGCATCAAGTAAAATAATTGCATCACCTTCACCCTCTACTGGAGTAAATATCCCCCAAGTAGTAATAGCACTAAAGTCAGCACGATCATTTTTACTGAAAGCGGTATCGTATGATTGTATGATATATGAACACGGAGGTGGTTCAGCATGATCCCAAACATTCCACCACTCCCTTTTGATAATCGCCCCTTCTTCTGCCGTTGGATTCTGCATATACTGTGCATTCCATTTGGCTACTGGAATTGACGCTTTTACCCCATCTAACTCCTCTCGACTCCAATATTCGGGCCATAGCACATTGTTTGTATCTGGAAATATTGCAGGAAACTCCACGACTTCCCATCTGTCTGCTCCTCCTTCAGCTTGCTTAGATATAACTCTAGCTGTTAAGTCTTTAATACCCCATCTAGTCATAACGATTATGATAGAGCCACCTGGTTGTAATCTTTGTCTAGGACCTGACGTATACCATTCGTAGATACTGTCCAAAGCTGTCGGGCTTAAAGCATCTTGCTCTGATACTGGATCATCAATAATACACAAATCAGCACCACGACCAGCTAACGCACCTCCAACTCCAACAGCGTAATATTCTCCACCACCATTCGTTGACCATCTACCAGATGCCTTCGCATCACTAGCTAATTTTATCTCTGGAAATATATCTCTGAAGTCATCGCTATCAATTAAATTTTTTACTTTACGACCAAAACCAACAGCAAGTTCTGCCGTGTGTGTTGCTTGTATTATCTTTAAATCAGGTCGTCTGCCCATAAGCCATGCAGGAAACAAGTAACTTGCAAACTCAGATTTTGTATGTCTAGGTGGCATATTAACAATTAGACGTTTAATTTTACCGTCAGCTACCTTCTGCAACTTGTCTGCGTATATTTTATGATGTTTGCCCTCAATGAAAGTGGGCCAAATCTTTTTTACAAACTTTAAATAATTTTCTTGACTTGTTTTCTGTTCTTCTAAAACTTTAAGGCGATCAAGAAGAGGAGCCATCTTAGAAATCTCATCGTCACTAAGATATTCTGCAAAATCTGAGGCTTGTAAAACCTGATCCATTATGCTGTCGCTAAGAGATTATCCAATGCTTGCATAACCTTACCACCTTCTGCATATCCAGCAACCCCACCTTTTTTCATAGATTTAGGGGCAGCAACACCTGTTAACATCTCAATTAATTTATTTATATCGCCTGTGTTAAAACTAGATGGAACGAAATCACTTACATTACTGGTAAAAGGTGAATCAACAACTGTAGGAACTGGCTCTGGTACAGGTGTAGGCACACCACCGCCTATTACGTTTGGTGGCTTATCCTCTTCTTCTTTTTCTTCTTCTGGTTTTGGCTTTAAGATAAATGGATTTTCATTGTTGTCATCTCCTCTATCTATAGGAGCATTCGGATCCATGCCAGAAACCAACCTACCACTTGCATCTCTTATACCAATAACACGACCACTATTATTTCTAACTAATTGTTTTTCTGGTATTGATTTTGAAGTTTGATTAAAGTCACCAAAATCATAATTAGGTTGAACATTAGACATGTAATCTTTCATAGTCTGTGTTCTTAAATCTGGTGCGTTAAATCCAAAAAATGTTTCACCTAATCCCATAGGTCTGCCTAATGCTATTTCGTTAGCCATGTTTTCTCTGGTTTTTCTCTCTATTGCGTCTAATACGCTTCCTGTTGTGCCAGTAAAACCTTTGTCTTCAAAGAATGTAGGATCTGAACCCCTTCCAGCTTTTGTTTGACCAACATCTTCTCCATACAATCTCTCAATGTCTGCCATACGATTAGCATTAAAGTCTCTGCCTACTTTTTCCTCAAAATCCTCTGGTGCAGTTGACCTTGTTACGTTTTGACCTCTGCCCATTGCTGAAGAGGTTAAATTTTGTAAATTAGGCGCAGTGCCAACGCCCATAGCCTGTTCGGCAGCTAATCTATCTGCTTCATTCCTATCTGCAAGATTAAGTGCAATATCAAAATCATCGCCAACTCTGCTTTCTTCACGAGCTGTTGTATCAATATCAAACACCGTATCAACAGGCCCTATTCTACCCGCCATAGTTTCTAATGCAGTGTCTGGTGTTGTAGATATATTTCTGTCCAATCCTATTTGATTCTGCAATCTATCAGATAAAGTCTGGTTGTTTACATTCGCTAATTGATTCTGAATCTCATTGACTCTTTGTGTGTTTGCAATCGCTCTATCTATAGCAGCTAATTCTGCATCTGTAGAACCAGTTACGTTAGGGTCAGTTTTTGTTCTATTTTGTCCAAATGCTGTGTTTAAATCAAGACCGTCTAAAACATTACCACCAAATGTAGAATTCAATGAGCCAGGTCTAAAAGATGCTTGAACAATATCTGCTGGATTTACGTTTTTAGCAGAAGATGTCAATATGTCTTTATTGTCAAACACATTTGCTAACTGTGTGCCAGTATCAGCAGGTCTTTCATCTTGAAGAACATCCAAGTTAGCCATAATCGCACTATCAAATTCTTTTTGACCAGCTTCTGTTAATCCACCCGATTTGTTAAAAAAACCTAAAGCATCGCTTTCTGAACCGCCAAAAACCTCATTTTCAGCTCTTGCAATCGCCTCTTTTAAAATCTCTGGTCTTGGAGTGGGAAGAGTTACATCTTGATCGTTGTCATCTCCACCAGTGTAAACACCAGAATCATCTGTGCTGTAATCAGAAACATCGTTGTCTTCGCTAAATCCATCCTCACTTGTCGCATCTACACTGCCATAATCACTAAAGCCACCAAAGTCGCTGTCATCAACCTCGCCACCATTGAAGTAAGTTCTTGGTAACCCACCCATTAACTGCGTGCTACCTGGCATAAACCCTTCATTGAATATCCGCTGGTCTATCATATTAAACATGTCAGGTCCGCCTCGCAAACCCATTGGTTCTCTCAATATGCCGTCTTTGTCTCTTAACGGAGAAACAGGTCTTGCCATAGTGTCTTGTATTTTTGGAGGATTGAATGGACGAAATCCATTAATTCCAGAATCAAAAATAGATAAAAGCGGCTCTCCCGTCTCTACAGGTCTTGATAAATCCATAGGTCTTGATAAACCTCCAGGTCTTGCCATAATTTTAGGTTGGGGTACACGCTGAAATAAAGAAGGTTGTGGTAAAGGCTCCGCAATCTCCATTGAAGGTTGAGATGCGTCAAAACTTTTCAAAGGACCAAAAACACTTTGACCACCACTGTCACTACCTAAATTAAAACGCTGACTTGCCATCTGCTGAACCTCTTGAATAAATGGCTCAACCTGAGTGCTATCTATCTGCTGAGATAAATAATCACCATAACTATCCAAAGGATTACCCGCTACACCACCTAATTGCATGTTCACTGGCTCGTTGAATATGTCAATATTGCCCATATCATTAGGAGTCGGCATCATAGGGGATGACCCCATTGGAGGAATCGGGGTCATAGACGTTGTATTTGGCATAGATTTCAAAAAATTTTTAAAATTACCCCTACTTTGAGCTGTTGTCTCAAAACTTACCTGTGGCGGCTGTGGGGGAACAGGTGGTGTACCCATATTTCCGCCTAGAGGTCCATTCGCCATGAAAATCTCCACAAAAAAACTAGTTCATGTGGAGATACTATACGATTAATTTATTTTTGACAACAGAAAGCCCATTTCTTTATGACTTTGAGATAAAATTTTAGAAACTATATCAGAATTTTCATAAATATCGTCTTTCATCTTCCTCATAAGAGCCTCAATCCTGTCAACATCCCATTTTGTTAATGGTTCTTCATGTTTTTTTATGTCATCGTGCAGTTTGTCCATTTTATCCATGTTCTTACACAAATATTTCGCTGATAAAACTACAGATATGGGAACTGGCTTCGTTCCATGCTCATAATGATTCCACATCCTATGGCTCAAACCTAATTTCTTCGCCATGTTTACCTGACTTATTCCTAATTGATTGCGATAATTTAACATTTCGTTGTTTTTTACCTTCGCATAACTGTTTTCATTACGTTTCATTGGCTAGTCTCCTTCAATATTTCATATTTTAATAAATCTTCCGTAAATTCAGCAACGGTTCCAAACCTTATAGGCTTGTAAACCCTGTCGCAGACGTTGGAAGCGCATGTCGATAGCAGATCATCTACGTTATCTTTGTCATATTTCATTATTTTGCGAAAAATGCCTATGACATCCTTCGGGTCATTAGATTCAAAATCTCTGAAACCTGCATATTCTAGTACATATCTAGGCATATCGCCCTCCTTTGACACAAGATGTAGCAATGAATGCTAAAAAGCGCAAGATTTTTTTTATAAAATTTTTTTTGGAGGTCGTATTTGAAATTGATGGGGGTCGTTTGAGGGGAACACGGTTTAGAAGATTTTGCCGAAAATTTATATAAATTTGGTGGTATGGTGGGGCTATAGCCCCCGTTTTTATTCAGTAAAATCAATAACTTAGAACAATTGTTAGGTCTTATATATTAGCTAACAATTGTTCGATGTTGGTAATAAATTTTAGACAAAAAAATAGACCTCATAAAATTAATTATGAGGTCTATAATTTAACCTTAATTTCTAAAAGGTTTTAAGTTTGATTTATATTGGTTGCTTAATCCAAGTAATAAATTAGTACCGCCATTGCTGGCGAATACAGCACCGCCAGAGCCATTATTTACTTGTAATGGTATCTCATAACCATTTAAATCATAACGTCCTTGAGAAGAGCTGTATGAGTGATTATAGTGTTGTTGGTTGTGAGTTATTAAAATATCTCTACCAAATTGATTTATTAAGGTTGGTCTAATTTGCTCACTTATCATAGACCGTACTCTTTGAGCCGTTTGTATACCGCTAGCATCCATAATTTCTTGCGTGGTTGCACCGCCAACACGTCTCATTAATGAGTATGCTATTGACTGCCTAGTCCTTGAAGACCTACCAATATAACTTGGCGTATCTTGTAAAGCTTGTACTTGACTATGACGGTTAATAATTGAGTGTTTTTGCATATTAGATAAAAAGATCATCCAAGACCAAATCTTATCAATCTCTAAGGTACCACCATGCGACCTAAACTCTACAGTTTCATAGTCATCCCAATGATTAAGGTTTATTGCTGAGAATTTACCACCAACTGAAATAACACGTTTTAACTTGTTCCATGTAGATTCAGTATTTTTTATTACGTTTGGTGCCAATGGTTTTTTGCAGAAATAACCGTTTTTTTGTCCTGCACGTCTCATAGCATCAACAGCATAACCACCGTCATCAATTCTAGACGGCGCTAAGAATGAATTAAATTGAATAATATTTTTGCTCACTCTATATCCTAAATCTTTTACAATCTCTAAAGGTATTGCATCACCAAAATAATCAGTACCATTGCGACTAGGTAAAGCACGTCCATGCAAACTAGTATATTCAATTGATTTATCATGAAAATCATTTGGATCAATTGTTATTGGACGTCTAGATAAGTGAACGTGTATTGAGGTCGTCCAATTGACGGTAGCGCCATAATCGTTCAATTGTTCGAGAACAGATTTTAAATAATTATATGATTTTTGAGAATTACTTAAAATTGGCAACCTTGCCTCACCGTCTACACGTGAACCGTCGTAAACATACTCAAGACCTTTTATTTTATTTGAACCTAAAGAATTATTGTAACGGTTCATCTCAGTATAAGACCTAGAATTAAATTCGGGTTCTACACCAAAAACGAAATTTTGATTATCAAATATATTTTTATTTGTGTTAATTGTATCAAACATTTTATTTTATCCTTTGTTAGTTATTGTTTGGTTTTTAGACGTAATTAGCCGCCTAAGTCTTAAATGGTAAGTATAGTAATGATTACAAGTATACTACCAAAATTAATTTGCTAAGTCCTTGTTTTTATTGAAGAACTTTTTTTGCCTTACCTCTTGACAATATTATTTAACAAGTTAATTAAATTTTCATTAGGAGGATATAGGGGGGGGAGGATCTAGAAAATGATTTGAGCGAAGGGCGAAATCCCCGATCCCCGATCAGTGTCCTGCCCGATCCGAACAATTGTACGATTGCCTTCCAGAAAAAACCCAGATCCTGCTGGGCTTTTTCACGGGTTAGTTATCGAACAATTTACCTCCATGACCTGCCTCCACGCCTTGTTTGGATAACTCTGCCTGACTCTTTCTCGTAATCAAAGGCTTCAACAACTGCATTTAGAAGTTGTTCGGTATCTAGCTGGAAGTCTGCGTACCCCTGCTTGATTGCATCAAAGTATCTTTTGTTCGGAACAGCCTGACCTGCGTAGTTCATTATATAAACCATACCCTGAGTCATGCCCATGTACGAGAGATCAACATATTCTTTCCTGTAAAGATTTGGATAACCCTCAAAGATGTCCAGGTTCTTTTCATCTTGTTCGGATATTTTCCACAACCCCACAGGCACGCTGTCTTTCTCTGACGGAACGATACTCGCTACGTTATTGAATATTAATTTATACCCCAGTAAGTTTGTACTACCTACTGGAACTGCATCAGGCGATCTAGTCGCCATGTTTCTTTTGTTCAGGTTTGCACCATAAGCTATGTATATTGCCATTTGTATCTCCTTTGGCTGATTAATATATATATTATATAGTAATGATTGCATATGTCAACAGCTAAAATAATAAAAAACCAACTGCTGTGTTATTAATGGCAGTAGTGTAGTTATCTCCTGCTTCTTGGCTGCGCACAGAAAGAAACCGAACAATTGTTCATATTCGAAGCTGCAGCAGGAGGAAGGAGGGGGGGGGTGGACAATTGTTCGAGCTGGACGCAAAAAAACAGGAGCCGAAGCTCCCGTTTCCCGATCCGATTCCGAACAATTTACCTTTCGGTTATATTTGTTATTTCTGCATTTGTTAATTTAATGCCGAAATCCTCCCAAAATTGATCTTTTACTTTTTGTATATATTGTTCTTTATTCTTAGCCTCGTGGTTATTCCCACCAAACCAAATATTTATTTCACTAGTATATTCTTTCATCTTATACCTCCCCGAAGCGAATCGCTTCTTGTTTTAATATGTTCGGTATCTTAATAAATTTTACTGGCTGGTCACTAGGAAATCTTTTTTCTTCTAATAACTTTTCTTTGACCAGTTCTCTAAGTGCCTCATATTTGTACTGGTCGCCATAGCCAAACTGGAAAGGTAGCTTTGTTTTACTACCATCTTCTACGCTTTCAATCTGTGCAGAGAAGTAACTATTTCCGTTGACTTTATCTCTCCACTCTTTGGCTATTACTATATATTTATACATTTGTTTCTCCATTGGTTTTGTTTAATTAATATTAATATAGTGTAATGATTGCAACATGTCAACCCTTAAATAAAACTTTTTCAACTATTACATCATCATAACCTTTGGCTATCCATTCATCTGCATGTTTTTTTGCTCGTACATAGTCTTTGTAGTAATCATCTGTACCACCAACCCAAACTATCCATCTCCAACCTTGTTTATATTCTTCTGTCATTTTAACCTCCTGCTGTTAATCCCGAACAATTGTGCGCCTGGCTGTACCTGCTGCGGGGGGTCTTGCAGCTCGAACAATTGTTCGCTTCGCTGCCAGAAAAAACGGGGAAGCTAATCCCCGATCTTTCCGAACAATTAAGCTATTACTAAATTGTTCGTTGATTTTCCCGTATCGTGAAGCCTGTGCTGCCATTCAATAACTTCGTCATTAACCAGCGTTACAGCTCTTTCATTATGTCCACCGACATTCCACATACTTATCTCACTGACTCTCTTTCCTTCTGCTCCTAAGTAATTAAGTCCGTTCTTATAATTATATATGGTCGCCTTTGTGCCATCTTCAAAAGTTATTCTCCACTCAGCATCTACTTTGTTG
>Ga0181403_1000162_pt1 | contig 15893 bp, 24 predicted proteins | sample 26SPOviralmetaG_FD_130132 | JGI IMG/M metagenome (GOLD analysis project Ga0181403, IMG submission 130132) | Marine viral communities from the oligotrophic San Pedro Time Series (SPOT) site, San Pedro Channel, CA, USA - 26 SPOT_SRF_2011-09-28 | ecosystem: Environmental > Aquatic > Marine > Strait...
GACCCTCGACCTGATGTATTTGATGCTACAGCTCGAAAGATGGAATCACAAATATTTACCCAAGCTGAGAACGACTTAGATAAGTTGGTAGATAAAATGATTAAACAAGCAGGATTTTAGATGTTTGCAGTAATAGGAAAAGAAATAGTAACAAGATTACAAGCAACAGCAGCTTTTACAGCAGCTAATGGTAATAACAAGGTTTTTCCAGTTATTATACCACAAGGTGTATCTTACCCTTGCTCTACGTTTGAAATAACTAACGTATCGAACTTTTTATCTAAAGGTGCTTCTCTTAACTCGTGTGATGTATCAATTCGCATCGCTTGTTTTGCAGACACCTATGGTGCAACATATAACCAAGCCAAGGCAGCCGTAGAAGCCTTAGACTTGTTCGAGGTGACTTATACTGAAGATAGTGTAAGCTACACAGCGAAATTCAGATTTCTTGATTTAGACGATGACTACTTTAAGACTCCTGAGAAATTCTACAAAAACGTAAATTTTAACTGTCTAATAATTAAAAATTAAATAAAAATGGCAATTCAAAACGCAACAAACGTAGCAATTAGAGTAGGTGGTAGAACAGATGGTAATACTATCGCTTACGCTACATCAGCTTCTCTTTCTGTTAATATGGATCTTCGTGATACTACAACAAAATCAAGCCTAGGTTGGCAAGAAAACTTAGGTGGTCTTAAATCTTGGGAAATGAGTGGAGATGCTTTTGTAGAATTAAGTGCAGCAACAGCAACAGGTAATGACCCTTTTAAAGAAGGAACTGAAGTAAATTCAACTCTTAAAAATATATCAAGTCTTTATGCTACTTGGGCAGCTGGACTAGCTGTAACTGTAGCTTTTGGTAATGATACTAAAGAGTATTATGGTTCAGCTATAATTACTTCTATCTCAATAGACGCAGGAATGGAAGAAAACGCAACTTATTCTATCTCTCTTCAAGGTACAGGAGCATTAACTCAAGCATAGTATTAACTTTTAAATCCATTAATTATGGCAATCAAAAACGCATCGGATTTATTGGTTTACACTAAGACAAGTGCAACTAAACAAGTTACAAGGATTAAAGCCTTGACAAATGCTCCTTTTTCTGTTTGGTCATCACCATCTAAAAAAGGTGTAAAAGTTAATAATATCACTCAATCAAATGGTGTTATTATAAATGATCACGCAATAGATATTTCCTCAAATGCTGGCGCAAGTATAGTTGAAAATGCTTACTTTTCTACTCATTATAGTACTATAGGTACTACTCAAACTGATGGAGATTATACTTACAGAGATTATGAAAATGGAGCTACAGGCATAGTCCCTACATTAGAAATAGTTAGTGGTACAGGTACATTAAAAGATAATGCAATTATCATAGAAATAATTACACCTGGCTCATCAGAAATATTTGACCCTGTGGCATTTAGTACATCAGCTTCGTTTAGTACAAATATGGATTTGAGAGATGTTACTACAAAAGATTCTGAAGGATGGTCTGAATCAGTAGGTGGTTTAAAGTCTTTTGAGGTATCTACTGAATTATTACAAACACTTAATCCTGACCATCCTATAGATGGAACTGACTTTATTAATAAATTAAAGGAAAGAAGTTTAGTCAATGTGTCTTTTTCTGATAGAATTAGAAATATATTAATTAATAACACAGTCGCTGCTGCCCAAGATGGGTTTACTCTTAATACAGCAGCTGAAACAACAGGACAAAGTGATCCATTTAGTGGAACAACTGCATCTTTTATTACAGCAAGTGCTACATCTGAATCTAGGCTACAATGTAGTCTTTCAGCTAGTAGATTAGAGGATAAAAAACTTACTTGGTCTTTTTATGTAAAACAAGGCTCAACAGGTATAGCAACAATCCGAATACTTAATGTAAGTAGAGATGATTATACTGCTAGAATAATAAGTGGAAGTGGAAGTATAGCAGCTTTAGGCTCAGAATATTACAAAATAACAGGATTAAATACGAATTGGACAAGAATAGCAATAGAATTTAAAAACCCTATTGATGTTACTTCAGGTGAAAGTTTAGTTGAGTTTAGACTTTATCCTGATGTATATAATTCTCAAACAACATCAAAAAGTATATATACATCATCTTGGCAGTTTGAACAAAGACAAAGTGTAACAGATTATCAAGATCCTACAAAAGTAAATCGTTGGCAAGGAGACGCACTTGTAACATCTGTTAGTTTTGATGCAGGAGTTGAGGATAATTTAACTTGTTCGGCTACATTTACAGGTACAGCAACTAACACTTATAACACTTAAAAGTATAGTTCATAAATCAATTAAATTAAAAAAGGTAACAAAAAATGAAAAAGGTAGAAATAGGTGGTCAAGAGCGACCAATTAGATTTAGTTATTTAGCTTTAAAAGACATTTGTAATAAGTGTGGTTTAAAGTTAAACGAAATGAATCAACTAGGATCGGAGATAGACCACATTGGGATTATCGCTTTTTATGGCTTAAAGTATGGTGCTAAGAAAATAGGAGAGCCATTTAAGCACAAGATAAGTGATATTGAGAACTGGTTAGACAATGAAGATTTTTCTAAGATAAATGAAATCTTTGAAGCTTTCCAACTAGACCAACCTCAAAGTGAGGGAAAGTAGTTGAGGGAGAGGAAGTCGACAAACAATCGGGTGAAATCAATTGGGATAAACTCGAAGAAATAGCTTTAGGTAGGATGGGGATGAGTTATGATGAACTTTATAACTCTACCCCACGAAACTTCAACAACAAGTTAATTGGTTTTAATGCTTATCAAGAGCAATTAATGCAAGATAATTGGGAAAGGACTAGAGTTATAATTCATTCTACATTATCGCCACACACTAAAAAGAAATTAAAGCCAAAAGAACTACTACCTTTCCCTTGGGATGATAAACATAAAGTCAAAAAACAAATTGCTACTAAAGAGCAAATCCAAGAGGCACTTAAAAAATACGAAAAAATAGAACCTAAAAAAATCTAGTTATAAAATGGGTGGAGTTAAAACTATATCGATAATTGTAGCTGCTAATATCAAGGGCTTAGAGCAAGGTCTTGGTAAAGCAAATAAATCAATAGCAGGTTTTGCTTCTAATGCAGCTAGATTAGGTTCTATGCTATCTTTTGGTGTTACAGCACCTTTAGCTGCTATGGGTAAACAAGCCTTTGATACATTCTCTAAGTTTGAGGATGGGATGGCAAAGGTTAGAGCTGTAACTGGTGCTAGTGTAGACGAATTAAAAGCCTTAGAAAAAGAAGCTAAAGTATTAGGTTCTACCACTAGATATACTGCTTTACAATTTGCTGAGTTACAATTAATTTTAGGTCGTAAAGGGTTTAATCCTAGGGAGATAAATAATATGACTAAATCTGTTGCTGACCTAGCTTTAGCAACAGGGGAAGATTTATCTTTAGCAGCCGAAACAGTAGCAACTTCCATTAACGCATTTAACTTAGAATCAGGTGAGGCAAGTCGAGTAGCCAACACTTTAGCTTCAGCAGCAGCAAATTCATCAATTCAACTTAGTACATTTGCAACAGCCTTCGGTCACGCAGGTGCTTCAGCAAATGCTGTAGGAATGGATCTTGAAGAGTTGGCTGCTATGATGGGTGTCTTAATGGACAATGGTATTAAGGCGTCTAAAGCAGGTACAGGACTTCGTAAGATATTTATGAAGTTGCACGAAGAAGGTACTGATTTCACAGAAGTTTTAGATTTAGCGACTCAAGGTCATTTAGGCTTAGAGAGAGCTATGAAATTAGCAGGTGTAACCTCGGCTAACCAATTACTTATATTAGCTAATAATAAAGATGAGGTAGCTAGGCTTACAGAGGAATACAGAACCAATAAAGGTGCTTTAAAAGAGATGACCGACTTGATGGGTAAAACCACGGAACAAAAAGTCGCTATAATGAACTCTGCTATTAATGCAATGAATATGGAGATTGGGGCTATGTTAGCAGAGTCTTTAGGTCCTATGATTGTTAAAATAACAGAATTAGCATCATCATTTCAAAACTTAGCTCCTGAGACTAAAGATATGATTATAAAGGTTGCTGGTATAGCAGCAGTAGTTGGTCCTTTATTAATGACTTTAGCTTTATTTGCAACAGCTATAGGTGCTGTTAGCACAGCTTTTAGTGTTTTAGGTGGTATAATACCATTTTCTATAGCAGGAATGAGTGCTTTTGGTATATTGTTAGGTGAGTCTGTTGTAGCTGCATACGCTTCCGCAGGGGCTATAGGTGCGTTATCAGCAGCTTTTGAAGTTCTTACAATAGCAATAGCAGCAAATCCACTTGGACTTTTAGCAGTAGCAATTGCCGCAGCAGGAGCAGCATTTTGGGCATTTAGTTCAGATGTCGATTCAGCATCTACAAGTGTAGAAGGATTTAATCCTGTCGCAAAAACAGCAGCAGAACGATTATCAGAAATTAATAGACAACTAGATAACTTTGGTAAAAGCAGCCTTCAATTAACTTCAGAAGAGTTACAAAACAGCATAAGAAAGACTAAGGAAGAAATAGAAGAAATAGAACAACTTACTAGAGGGTTCTTATCTTCTAAAGGACTTACTGGTGGTCAAATAGAATCATTTTTACAACAAGAAGAATCTTTAATAAAACTCAAGAAGTTATTAGGTGAATATGAAAAAACTTTAGATAGAGTTAATCGTAAAATAGCTGATCCTGGAGGAAAGAAAAAGTTTGTACCTCTTGCCGACCCTGAAGTTGACGAAGATGCAGATTTTGAAAATCTTTATGATGATTTTGCAATCGAGCCTATTGAATTAGAGGTTCTTATCCCTCCTTCTGCTGAAGATAACCTTCTAACTTTCGGAGAAAAACTAACCGCAGGAGTTGATAGTTGGGCAAGTAAAATAAGTGGATTTTTTGATAAGTGGGGAGAGGGTATAGGTATGATTGGAGATATATGGGGTCAAGCGTTGAAAAATCAAACTATAGCACTAGAAAATTCCCATAATAGACAATTAGTTGCCATAAACAAGTCTCAAATGACTGAAGAGCAAAAGGCAGACGCTATTCAGAATTTAGAAGATGAGACTGCAGAAAAAAGAGCTGCAATACTACGCAAACAAGCAATAGCAGAAAAAGCAGCGGCAATTACTTCAGCAATAATTAATGGTGCACAAGCTATGACAAAGGTTTCTGCACAAACAGGTATAGCAACATTTGCATTTAGTCCAATTATTGCAGGTTTAGTAGCAGCACAAATAGCGACGATAGCAGCCCAACCGATTCCTGCTTTTGCCGATGGTGGTATTGTAAGTGGACCGACACTAGGTTTAATGGGTGAATATTCAGGAGCAAAAGCAAACCCTGAAGTAATAGCACCTTTAGATAAATTAAAATCTATAATAGGTGGTAGTGAGTCACAAACAATTATACCTGATGTAAGAATATCGGGTGATGATTTATTGATTGTATTTGATAGAGCTAATAGAAGAAAAGCTAGAAGATAATGGCATACGCAAAGTATAGACACAGCACAATTAAAGGAGAGAAGGGTACGACTTGGTATGTTGAGCTTTGGAAAGATGGTTTCTCAGGTACGAGTACTGAAATGACTTTAAGTGGTGAAGGTTTTGAAATTACTTGGAATGGAAGTGGGGGTACAAGAGAAAGAGTTTTTTTAGGTTCTGAGTGCGTTTTAAACTTAATGGTTTTAGACGATGATGACGAGACAGACTTATACGACATATTAGATAGTGGGTTTAAGAAATATTTTATTAGAATTTACAAAACCACTATTAGCGTTCCTAACATTTGGTGGTATGGATGGATTCAACCATCTTTCGATACTATAGAAAATGCTCCTTACCCATACATTTCAAAAATAACAGCAACCGATTCATACGGATATTACGAGAAACAACTTTTCTCTACTTTTACTAGCGACACCGAAAAAGAAGACAATCACAGTATAACTAGCATATACCTTGATTTCATTAAAAATATGGAATTATCATCGGTTAATTTAGTTGAATACCCATTACACAGTAGTAAGTGGGTTTTATTAGACGGAGATTCTATAAATTCATCAACTGGTGTCTTAACTATTGACGGAGCAACTGGAACTAGAAAGCCTCTTTCTTGTGAAGGTGATACTTTTGAGGTTGGTAAAAATTATCGTTTAAAGATTAGGCTACTTTCTTACACCAATAATGGAGGTAGTTTATCTTTAGTAGATGGTGGAAGTGGTCAAACCTTCGGGTATCTTAATAACTCAACAAGCACGAGTCAAACTCAGTATTTTGATTGGACTCAACAATCAAATTCAAGTGGGAACGGACTTCATTTTTATACTAACAGTAATTTTAAAGGTACTATAGTGGATATTTCAGCTTACGCAATAGACGAATTACCTGCTCCACCTCCTGCTGCTTCTACTGGTATTATAAAAAGTGCGTTAAATTGGCACACTATTACAGATACTTTACATACTACAGATGATGGTTTAAAATACTTTATTTGTAAAGGTGCTTTTGCTAATAACACAAACTTTCCATTTGAATATAAAGAATTTGATGCTTTTAAAGAATCACTAAAAATATTTAACACAGTAGGTTTTTTAGCTGAAGGATCGTACTACTTTATACAACCTAACCACTATATAGGTAACACGACAGGTTCTAATTCTTTTTACAGGTACACCAACACAACAACCCCACGAACTGCTATTCCTTCTGCTACTTCAGAAACACATCTTTGCGAAATAAACCAATCGACTAATGTACTTTTAGGAGGGTCTAGTTTTACTTACGAAGCTCCGTTTAAATCGGTTAGTGTAATTTATTCAGGAGGGTCTTTTACTTTACCTCAAGGGGCTGATATTACAGACGATGGTACTGATGCTAGTCTAAAATATACAGGTCAGATTGTAGCAAATCAAACATATACTTTAGATTGTTTTTTACAGCACTCAGACAAGACTACAGGGTCTAATATAGATTTTGAAGAATCATCATCAGCTTGGAAAATTTTTCCAGGCAGTAATAGTTTTCATTATGCTTTAACAATAAAAGCAACTTCTTCAGCAGGTGATAAATACTTATCTGTGGACTCTAATGGTGATTTATCTTGGGGTACAAGTGTAAAAAAATTAGTTTTTAAAAGAGGATTAGAATATCAGTCTCTTTTCTCAGGGTCTCAATACACCTATAATGAAGATTTTAACAATGAATCAGTAATTGGTTCTGTTACCCCTACTAGTATAACTCAAAATACAGATGGAAATCCTTGTGGTCTTATTCCTTTTCAAGTTCTACCCTCTCACACAACTAGTGTTGAATTTTTTGGTCGTTTAAAATTTATAACAACTTTACCCGAACTACCTAATACTAGCGAAATATTTATTAAGTGCGAGGGTAAGGTATTAAAACGACAACGAAATATAAATAATCATAGAATCGTTGAATACTTTAATGAAAATATAGTAACCAAGGAAACTACTGTGGGTGGTATTAGTTTAGAGGTTGAGGAAACATCTTCTTTAATATCTAACGAACAAAAATTTACTGAAACAAATGCTAGTTCAACTGCTATAGAAAACTACGAATTAAGTTCTGTTGCTGTAGGAATCAATCAAGCTGACACAACTTTTGGTCTTACAGATGTAGATAAAAATAGTATAACAGATTTATTTGAAAGAGGAACAGATGTAGCAGGAGCAGAAAACTTTACAAGACTTTTAACAAAAGAGTTTTTAGAATTACAACAAAGTCCACTTCAAATATTACAAGGTAGTATTCAAAGTGCTAACATATCTCCTATAGATATAGTTAAATACAAGCTAAATAGCGATGATACAAATGCTAAATACTATATGTTCTTAGGTGGAACATTTAAAGCTAGTAGTGAGATTATGGATGGAGAATGGTTTAGAATAAAAGGAGATTAGTTATGGCTAAAAGTTTAGAAAGATTATATGGTGATGTTTCATCAATAAATGATGGGTTAGTAGAGCTTAGTAATAGATACGCAACTAACTTAAAAGAACAAGCGTATGGTGTTACTTCTCAAGAAATATCTAATGTTGATGGTAGTGGGAATCCTTTAGCACTAAGCACTATAACTCTTGAGAATGATATGAAAGGTAGAATACTTAGGTACTCTAAAGTTGTCCTTACCTTTCCTGATGGGTCTCATCCTTTAGTGATACCTAATGAGTTTGGTAATCAACCAGCAGGTGGTTATGAAAATGACTTTATAGTAAAGGTTGATCCAATAGGAGCAACAGTCTATCCAGGGATAACTTATCCTGTAGGTTCGCTTATATTAAGTTTGGATTACGAGGCTAACACTGTTAATGCAGCAGCAGGTGATGGTGGTGGTTCAGGTGTAACGGGTGGGTTTTGTGTCCAATATGATTTTGGTGGTAAATTATCAGAAACTAGCTTATCTGGTAGTGGTGGTGGTAATGAGAGTTCGAAGCCATTTACTTTCAATCCAACTACAGGTGAAGTAGAAGCTACTAAATTTAAAGGAGATGGATCGGGTTTAACTAATTTACCCGCTGCTACAACTCCTGGAGGCTCAGATACGCAAGTACAATTTAATGATGGTGGTGCTTTCGGTGGTGATAGTGACTTAACATTTAATAAGACTACTAATACATTAACTACTCAAAAAATAGATTCTTTTTGGTTAAGAGGTAATAATGTTGGTAATATATATGATTTAGAAGCGTACCTTACTGCTGTTGATTTTTGTATGAGTGATAGAAATGATACAGCTCCTTATAGTAGAGGTGTTGCAAATGGTGCGTCAGCTCAAATTGATTCTTCAATATCATCATTATTTGCTACTTTTCAAGTACCTAAAGGTTATGAGGCTACTCACGTACAAGTATATGGAAGTTCATCATCATCTACTTTTAATGTTTATGCTTGTAGTGTTGAAAATGGTACTGCTACAGCTATAACAAGTTCACCATCAGTTAATTCAAATCAAGCCTTATCTACTGCATTTTTAGGATCACCTAGTAAATATTTAAGCATAAAATTCACTCCAGGTGCAACAACTAGAGCAGTTTACGGAGCAAAAATAACATTAGCAAGAGTATAAAAAGGGAGGTTGATTGTAGTGTATCTTTTCGCTACCTTTTCGATAGGCTACTTTCACTCCCTTTAAATTAAATTAACAAAATAAAGTAAAGTAAAGTAATGCAAGTGACAATAGGATTAATAGAGTTGATAATATCAATAGTTGTATTACTCTCAACAGGCGTAGGTGTTTGGACGAATCTACAAACTAAAGTAACTAAACTTTCTTCTAGGGTATATCACTTAGAGCAATCTGATAACGAATTAAAGGTTATCTTAGCAGATATATCGACTAAGTTACACAAGATAGAATTATTGTTAGCTGCTAATCAAATCAAAGAGAAATGAGACTAAGTAAAAACTTTGTGTTATCGGAGATTACTCGAAGTAACACAGCCAAAAGACTTGGAATAGATAATGAACCGACAAAAAAAGACTTGGAGAACTTGCAAAGGATTGTTACAAATCTTTTACAGCCTGTTCGTAACCATCTTGGTCCTATCAGGATTAGTAGTGGTTATCGTTCCAAGGAGCTTAATCGTGCGATTGGTGGGTCTAATAAGTCACAACACAGCAAAGGTGAGGCAGTTGATATACAATTTTGGAAAGAGGGTAAAATGTGTAATAAAGAAGTTTACGACTGGATTATAGACAATGCAGTTGAGTTCGACCAAATGATAAATGAATTTGATTTCTCTTGGATTCACATATCTCTTAAAAAATCTAACAACAGACGAGAAGTATTAGAAGCCTATAAAGATAAAGATGGCGATACTAAATACAGATTCGCACCTGATATAATTACATTATGATAAAGAATATTATTAAAAGTTTAGTAGGACAAGCTTCTACTATAATAGACGATGTAGTAACAACTGATGAAGAACGCTTAAAACTTAAAAATGAGTTTGAAAAGGTTATACAAGACCACGAGAAGGAAATGTTTGCTCTTGAGGTTCAAGATAGAAGTAGTGCTAGAACAATGTTTATTGACGATAGCATTATACAAAAGATATTGGCTATTATCTTTACTTGTGCTTATTTCTTTTTATCTTACACGATGTTTAAGTTCTTTGTGTTAAATACCCTAGAGCTTTCAGATTACGAGATAGGATTTGTTAGTAGTGTATTCGGTGCTATGTCAAGTAAAGTAAACACTATTATAGACTTCTTCTTCGGTGGATCGTCTAAGTCTAAATCTAAGTAAGATAAATTATGCCTTGGCTTCCTAAACCAAGAGATAGACGAACTAAGGCTGAAAAAAACAAGTCTTGGGGTGGTGACACTTCTTTTTACAGAAAGAGTGCCTGGAGGAAGTTAAGGAAAGTTGTATTAGATAAGAACCCTTTGTGCGTTCATTGTTTAGATAAAGATATAGTTAAACCTGCTGATGTAGTCGACCACATTGTGCCGATTAAGAAAGGTGGAGCTGAGTTAGACGAATCTAATCTACAAGGATTGTGTCACAGTTGCCACAATAAAAAGACATATTATGAAAATAGACAACAATAGATATAGGAGTAAATATGAAGAAGATGTTTGTTCTAAATTACATAAAAGTAAAGTCCCTTTTGAGTATGAAACTATTAATCTTTACTACGAGATTTCCGAACAGCGAAAATATATTCCTGACCTTATACTCCCAAACGGAATTATTATTGAACTAAAGGGAAGGTTTACCTCTAAGGATAGGAAGAAGATGTTACTGGTAATAGCACAGCACCCTGACTTAGATATACGAATGGTCTTTATGAGACCTAACAATAAGTTAAATAAGAATAGTCGCACAACTTATGCCCAATGGTGCGATAAGAATAATATAAAATGGGCTAACAAATATATACCTACAGAATGGATAAAGGAGGCAAAAAAACACCCGAAGAGGTAGCAGAAGAAATCTTCGGAAATTGGATAGTGGATTCTACAGATGATGAAGAAGAACAAGGAGAGGACTAATTGTCCTCTTTTTCTTTTCCTAAGTTTTCTATCTCCAAGTCAAGCATCTTTCTGTTGTGGTCACCAGTAGGCTTAGTCATATTCCATTCGTACTTAAACGGCTTCTTTTCCTCAAGCTCGATTAACTTTTGTAAATACACAGCCATATCCATCGCTTCTTCTTGAGCGTGTTTAAGCCAATCTAACTTACTTAAATCTTCTCGCTCCATCGTAGTGCCATATTTCTTTTTACCTACGTCAGAACGCTTTAAAATCTTAAAACAAACTTGTTCTTCTATGCTACTCATAATCTCTTTGGTTAAAATTTTCCACTTACAGTTCCGTTAGGCTTCTTTATAATACCTCCGAATCCATTATTCTCCTTTATACGATCCATATACTCATCGCAACAAATCGCTTCGGGACTAACTACCTTATCATCAACTACCTTAATTGAATAACTTGATAGCTCTTTAACTTCTTCGCACTTATTACATTTAAACTTTGCCATAACACTCGCTAAAGTACAAAAAAAAAGGACATCTACAAATAGACATCCTTTCCTTATTTCTAACCAAAAAACTTACGAACTATGCAAAAAAACGTAAGAACGCTCAAATATACAAAACTTTTCCTTTATCATACTCTAATAACGTAATATATTTGTAAACAAATTTGTTTCTTCCGAAGGTACTTGTCTCAGGCATTGTTTTCCAAATCCAACTATTAATTCTTACTTTGTTTAAATTAAATACTAAGACAGAATCACAATTAAAGAAGTTAATGTACAAGCCTTGAGAACCTTTCTCGTTCTTAGCCTTTCTTAATATCCTTTCGTACTTGTGCATCTCCAGTATTAAACCATCAGAATACCTACTCTTAGCTTCCTGTAAAGTAAAGTTTCTTTGTTTCATCTCGCAATAGAACTTCCTATCATCCCATTCGTAGGTAAAATCCCAAAAATCATACTTTCCCTCACAAGGGACACAATCAATTTTATACTTACTAGCGAATCGGTCTAACAAGTTTAGTTCTTTTTCAGTCACTTTTATTTAATTTAGTTAATATATCTAACTCTTGCTTGAGTTCTATAACAGCATTAGCCATCTCCATTTCATTGGCATTGGCTAAAAGCTTTTCTCTTTTATAAGCCATCATTTGTGTGTGTACCCAAGTAAATGCTAACGCACTTTCCTCGAACACCTTTAATCTAGGCTTTAACTTCTCAGCTTGTGGGTGTCCCTCAAATTGCTTCATCATCTTAATCACCTCGCTTTGATGTGCTATAAACTTATCGAGACTATTCATCTCGTCTAAATTCGGGTCGGCTTCTCGCAATAAATTAATTGCTTTTAGTGTAATTTGGTCGGGCATAGTAGTTTAGTAGTTTAAAATAGTTTTAGTCCATACACCATATAGGAGTCTTTTCTCCTACATAAGAATTTATGGTGTTGTAATTTAAATATTCAATCGCATCAGTTTCTGACATATCCTGATCAGACATAAGTATTTTAACGCACTTTTTGTATGAGTAAATTAACTTTTGTGATTGGTTACAAACACCTATTACAGCATCATCAAAACCATCAGCAATCATAAAATCTTCTAGTGCGTAAAATTCAAGTATTTCTTCTAGTTTATTCATAGCTTAAAATATATCGTTAGTTGGTCTTTTGATTATCGTCTCTTGTATCGGATCAATTAAAGTTCCGTTCTCATTAAGGTATCTAAACCTACGCAAACTATAAGAATAAAACAAACAGACAGGTGTAAGTTCAGGTGTAGGTACTCCGACTAACTTCTGAAACTTAATCTTCTGTGCGTGTATCTCAGTAACATTCCACTTCTCACTTTGAGGGTTACGATGGAACACAAGAAAGTTATCTGCCCTATTCCCAAACATAGCACCAAACTCTACATCACTCATATTCGGAGCAGGTCGAGTACCATCTTCGTTTCTTCTTCTGTTAGCTGCTGTACCAGGATGAACCACTAAGTAAAACATTACATTGTGACGCTTTATAAACCTTCTCACGTTACTTAAAGCATCATAATAGTAATCGTACTTACTCATCTTAGGTGGTGCTTTTAAATCGTTTAAAGGGTCTATAGATATACCATCTATCTCAGCTACTTGCAAGTACTCTTCAAACGACTCTAACACCTCATCGACAGTCGGTGTCTCTTCAAACGTAAGCACAGTAAAGTGGTCATAAGCCCATTCGATAGCTCTTAGATAATTATCTTGACTAATCCTTTCGGTAAAATCTTTGTCGGCTGTCTTACCACAATACATCTCAGCTATATCTATCATTAAATCACCGATAGGTTCGTTCTCAGGACAATACATCAACCACTTGTAATCGTAAAGCTTAGATGCCATCATCATTAAGAAAAGTTGTGTAGTGGTTTTTCCGATATTAGCGAACCCAGTCATTATAGTTAGCTCACCTTTACGGAAAGTGTAGTGAGGGTCTAAAGGTTTTATGCCTGTAGTAAGACCCTTTGTGTAACCATTAGAGTAAATGTCTTTACAATAATCGGTCACCTCTTGCTTGGAGGTTACTTTATAAAGAGCCATTCTAGTTCTTCATAGCATTTAATTGACCTCCTAAGTAATCAGAGTCGGGTAAGTCTTTCTTATTCCTTGAGATCCACCCTGAAGCTGCCATCTTCCAATCTTTCATTGGATTCTTACCTACTCGCCACCCTTGAGACTCGTAGTAAAAATAGAACCTTTCTCCTTCCTTCTTGTTGCTACCTTTCTCTAAGAAGAATGTTACAACCTCTTGAGTGGACTCAGGAATACTTCTTTTATTATCAATAGGTTCAGTTAAACTAATCTTATTACTAGCAACATCTAAACTAATATCGTTTTCATTTAACAACTTTAATATAGACTTGTGAACTCTATTATTTGGGTTGAGTTTATTGCCGTACTGAAACTCTATAAAACCTGTAAGAAACCACCTCCCATTACCTAGAACACAAACTCTCGCTTTGTCTTGGTTTATAGTTTGTAGAAACTTCCTTACATCAATCTCGCCTCCAATCAGCAACTCAAACATTCTTTTATTTGGTTTAAATATACCTGCGTGGTCACAATTATCGCAAATATAAATCCAAAATAACTTGTCAACTAAGGCTAGGTCTAAGTACCAATCCTCGTTCCACTTCATCGTGTCAGTAAATCTTTTTGCCATTTTCAATTTTCGTATTTCTTTGGTTAAGAAAAAAAGTAAAGGGGAGCCGCATAGACGACCAAGTTTATTTGTCTCCCCTTGTACAAGAACAACCTAGCCCATATTGCTTAAAGCTAGGATTTAATATGTAGCACTCACGCAGCCCACTCTCGTATGATATGCAGCGTTCACGTAGCTTGCTCACGTACTAAACTCTCCGAAACAAATTAAATCCAAAAACTCATAATAAGTAAAAAAAACGGAGAGCTATAATAAAAGGTTCTCAGGTTTGGTCTTGCAATATCGCACTCTGTAGCTGAGATTATAAGGGTTTAACAGTTAATCACCCACACCTTCGTTATTAATTAAAATGGTAAGTCTTCAGTAACTTTGTGAAATCCGTCAGCAGAAGCTGTTTCTGTTACTGGAGTACTAGACTCAGTAATCTTTTCACTAACTACTTTCCACGCACCAAGATCCGTGTACCATTTGTTGTTAAATTCTCTTGCATTGATATTAAAGAATACCTCTACAACTTGACCAACTCTATTGTAAGTCATAAAGTTTGCCGTTTTCTCTTCACCAAATACTGTGAAGTAAACATCTTTAGGGTACTCACCTTCTGTGGTGATAACAAACCCTAACTTTTTCCATTCCTTTCCCGCCTTAGACGTTCCAGTTTCTAATTTAGCGATTTTTGTAATCTCGCCTTTTAAAGATAAATCTCTCATCCTTTTCGTGTTTAGTTAAAATTAATAATTAAAATTGCTCATAATATTGGTCTACGACCTTTAAAAAAAATTCTCTTGCTTGGGGAGTCTTATTCATCTCATCAACACATAATCCTACAAGTGGACTCAGCTCCTCGTGGTAGTTTAAGTGAAACCTAATTTGAAACTCATCTTCGTTATCTGTTTCTACTACAGATACTATTACGCTTTCATTTGTTTCCTCTTGGATTGTCTCGTGACAAACGTCTATTCTATCTATCTTCATTGTATTCAAATATTTTTTTGATTAAATCAACTTTCTTACTTAGGTAGTTATTAGACTTTATAACCTTTCTTATCTTACCTGATACGCTATAATCTAAATCACTAACTGTATCTTTTAATACTAAACGTTTGAAAGTTCTAAAATCTTCATCATATTCACAATAAATTTTAAAAGTTTTTACAGAGTGTAAAACACTTGAGTGGTCACAATTAGTTAATGTACCTATATCACAAGCAGTTAAATCTCCATAAGTGTGTAAGAAGTATCTTAAACTGTGCTTTGCATTTATTATGTGCCTCTTTCTACTTCTACTCAATACTTCCTCAGGACTAACATTCCAGTAGTCACAAACTTTCGGTAGACACTTCAACAACCTTGTTCTTGCGTGTCTTGGTAAAACTTCACTTTTCATAATTCTTCGTGTATTACTTTAGTTTTTGGTTGGTTTAACATCTCCAGTAAGCTAACGTACTCTTGCCTACCTTGGTCTATAAAATTCTCAGTACATCTAAATATACCTACTTGATATGGCTCTTGTGTCTCTACTACAATAAATACAAATTCTTTTGCTCCGAAGCCATCTAAATAGAACGCAGCTTGTCTGTGGTAATTGTACCTATAAGCACTTTTTCTGAACTCACTAATTGGTTTGGAGGTAGTCTTAATATCTACTAACATATCGCCTCCATCAACA
>Ga0181403_1000163_pt1 | contig 15889 bp, 24 predicted proteins | sample 26SPOviralmetaG_FD_130132 | JGI IMG/M metagenome (GOLD analysis project Ga0181403, IMG submission 130132) | Marine viral communities from the oligotrophic San Pedro Time Series (SPOT) site, San Pedro Channel, CA, USA - 26 SPOT_SRF_2011-09-28 | ecosystem: Environmental > Aquatic > Marine > Strait...
CTGGGTGCCGAAGCACCCAACTCTTTAAAGCAATTTTAGCTTTGGAACAATACGAAATTGTTAGCAGCTTGAGTCACAAGACATCTTTCAGATAACCAGTTAACTTGCATTGCATCTAGCTCAGAAGTGTAAACACCTCCAACAGATCCAGTGATCCAGTTTTTGTATCTTCTGTCATCTCCTTGTGATGATCTATATCTTACGTGTAAGAATGGTCTTCTAATGTTTGTACCTAAAATTTGGTCATACACTGTAGAAGTTCCCGCAGGAATTAATACACCTTCGATATTACTAACTGCAACAGCGCCTCTTGTAGAAGCGTCGTTTAAGTATTTCCAGCTAGTTTTGTAAAAGTCATAAGAACCTCTTCTAAATCCAGAGAATCCTAAATTAAGAGCCATATCTTCAGAGTTTTCAAATAAACCATAAGCAACACCTCCAGCAAAACCACCAGAGATTTGTCCTAGCATATCATCAAAATCTAAATCCATAGATCTGTTTAAGAAAAGCATGTTTTCTTCAATAGCTCCTTGAGTATCAAGATTTTTAAGTACTTGATCAAAGTCAGAAATACCAGTACCACCGTTGAATCCAGTCATAACGTTACCTCTTGCTGTAATAGCAGCAAATAAACCTTCAGAACCATGTGCAACAGCAGCACCACCAGCAGCTGTAAATCCTGGTACTGCACCGTTAGCTATATTAGCAAAGTTAATACCAGCAGCGGCAGCAGTTAATTCTGATTCAACCATTGCCATTTCTAAATAATCATCAAATCTTAATCTTGTTTCAGACTCAGATTTTAAATACCATAGGTATCCTGATGTGCCATCTTCTGTAGCAACTTCTACCCATCCAATTTGTGCAGTGTCAGAACCATTGATTTCATATCTATCTTTTATGATAATCGGTTGATTAGAGTACTGAGTAAATTGTGGTTGAATTGATTTGCTTCCTGAAGCTGTACCTTTTGCAAATATAGAACCGTAAACAAATACCTTAAGGTTTTGTACTCCAGTTCCTAAAGCATCCCAGTTAGCAGCTTGGAAAGGATAAGCAGTAATATTACCAGCAGCAACCGCACCAACAATACCTTTAACAGTAACTCCAGTAACTGGGTTCATTACTACGATAGTATCGTTAGGGAAAATTGCATTTTGAATAGTACCAGCATTAGCAGGAATAGTAATAACTGGTGAAGCAGCTCCACCGTTAAGACCACAACCTGTGTATGCAATGTGTAATCTATTTTGTTCAGACCAGATAACCTGATCAGATGTCATTGGCATTTCAGCGCCAACCATTCTTAGGAAACCATTTAAAGTTCTGTTTCCGTATCTTTCTACTTCAGCTTCGTAAACTTCTGGTAAATATTGTTGAGCAAAATCATTTGCACCACCGTTAAATGCCAAATAGTTATTAGCTAGAGTTTGTGGCGCTTGAGAAGGTATTAAACTTCCGAACGCCGGATTTAATGTAGCCATTTGTAATTGTGTTTTTAGTTAAATTTTCTTGTTTTAATTTTCAATTTTGAACTATCTAAACCACTGACCGCTTTTACTTTTAATCCATTAACAAATACATCACCAGTAGGGCTTTCCCTCACTTCTGTTTGTACGTTTTTAGACGTTGCAGCAACATCTCTTATAGCATCGGCTTTACCTTGCTCATAAAAATGTTGTGCAATAGTATCTACATTTTCAGCAGCATACATAGCTTTATGATAACCTTTAACATCTGTTACATCACCTTTATCGTTTAAGAACTTCTTAATTACATTAGTAATATTAGATTGTTTTTCTGCAACCACGTCTGGATTTTTAACACCATATCTAAATTTTTTTTCTCCTACATTGAAATCAAAACCTTTGAATTCTTTAGAAAAATAATCTTTAGTATTAGATTTAAATCTTTCGTGTTGCTCTTGGGCAGTTTCCTGCTCTTGGTTATATCGATTAAAAAAGTCCATAGCCTTTTGTTGGTCTTGAGTAACGCCGGGTCTCAACTTGATCTCCTCGTAATATTGACTCTTTAAACCTTCTAAATGCTTGCGGGCTTTTGCAACCTCTTCTTTATATGCGAGTTTTTTCTTACGAATATCTCGCTCCTCATCTACTTCTTCATCAAAAGAAAAATTATCTTCCATCATGAAGTTAATTTCTTCTGTGTTTAAATGTGATTTGGCTTGTTTATAATACTCTCTTAATAAAGTATCATTATCTATATTAGAATAATCAGCGTTTAATCTAACGTAATCTTCTAATGTTCCACCAGTTTCTTTCATAAAGTCTACGACTTTTTCGATGTTTTCTGGTAGCTTAGCTATTTCTCTAGCCTCTTCAGGTGTTGGAGCAATAACTCTTTCTTCAATTTTTTCACCTATTTCCTGTATTTCCTCTTCAACCTTTTGTTCAATAGGTTTTTCTTCTTCTACAATTTCTTGTATTACTTGTTCTTTTTCTTTATTTTCAGGAATTTCTTTGGGCTCTGGTACTTGTTTGTCCACTCCAGAGCTAACTCCGGTTTGTTCACCCACATCCACCTTCTTTGTTTCTCCGACTTGAATGGCATCTGTTTCTTCTGTTTTAGGTTTAGATAAATCTACTTTAATAGGTTCATCTTTTTGTGTTAGTTTTTTAGGTTTACGTTTAATTTTAAACGAACCTTCTTCTTTTACTTTTTCAGACATAATATAATATAATAAAAATTAATAAATAGTTTATTGCGGTTCAAACTGCTCTAAACCAAATCCGCCTAAATTATCCATACCTGCTGATTCAAAATCTGTAGGTAACAAGTCATTTTGACGTTGCTCAATCATTTTTGATTGTTGCGTTGCTTGTATTTTAGTTCTTTTATCTTTACGATCTTCTATAAATTGTTCTTTTTGTCTATCTGTATCTACTTTAGCTTTTGCTAATTGCAATTGATAATTAAACTCTTCAGCCATTAATTGTTTTTTAATTAACGCTTCTTGTTCCATTCTTTGTATTTCAAACTGAGATTTAGCTTGCTCTATTTGTATTTCAGTATTAGCTAAAGCTTCTTGTTTTTGAACTTCATTTAAAGCAGCTTGCTCAGACTGTTGCATGTTTGCTTGAGCTTGTGCTTGTATTTGCGCTTGTTGAGCTTCTTGATCTTGCTTTTGCTTTTGTATTCTTCTATATTTTAATATTTGATTAGCTAAAGTTATATTTTTAACCTCTCTAATATCTATAGCATCCTCTAAATATATTTGACCTGATTGCAAAGCTACTTGTATATTCTGCTCGAGCATAGCTTTATCTTCTTCCTCTGGTTCTAATTCTAAATAAATACCAAAATCATATAAATGTAAGTTTTTTAATTCTTCTAAATTTTGCGTATTAGTTAATGAAATACTTTGCATTAACGCTTGTTTAGTTAAATCAAACTCTAATGCATCAGCTAATCTCAGTGATATATTCTCACAAGTTCTTAGTGTTAAAAATAAACTAGCATCAACAATATGTTTAGTTGCTATATTTGAAGCATTGGCAGCCATTTTTTGCAATCCGACTAAAGCGTCCTTGTCTGGTAAACTGCCGTCTCGTGCTTCGTTGAGACCCGTTACGTCTCTTATCATTTGTAAATAATATTGATATGTATTTACAAGTGATGCTATTTTTCCGTTAGCGCTAGATGATTGAAGTTCTTGAATAGGTACTTTACCTCTGTTAGGGTCACCATCTTGTGTTAATGATCTACCAACTATACTACCAGTTTGAAAATACATATTTAATGCCTCTTGTGGATTATAGTTAGTACCATTACCTAAATCAACTTCTGCTAAACCATCAACATCTACAAAAACACCATCTGGAACCATTCTAGCAATTACTTGTTGTAGTTTTAATGACGTTAATTGTATCATATCAGCGTAACCTGTTATACGGCTAACTAAAGACTCTACACGACCTTGATACATATGCGGAGCACATATAGCATAATTCATATTAACTTTAGTTAAATCACTTTTTGGCCTTGTCATGTTTTCAGCTAACTTCCACTCTAACATTTGTGGCATACCCATAACTTTAACACCACTAAATAAAACCTCTATACTTCTTGAAACCCTATCAAAGTTATCGCTGGCTGGTGGATTAAATGTATCTGATTTTATCAAAGCTTTTTCTAAGCCTTGATCAGTCTTTTTTATTTTAAATACTTGATCTACAAATGTTTTATATTCAAAATATAAAACTTGAATTAAATCGTTATCGTAATTTGGTTGTGCTACATAACCTTGACGACCAGGATATTTAGCTAATCTTTCTAACTCTTTTTTATTTAAATAAGGAAATTGTTTTTTAATTTCAGCTAACGTTAATGATTTTATTTCACCAACATAATATATGTCTTCAAAATTAGGATCATTAGTGTATGAATATACTAAATTAGCTGGATCTACATAATCAACTACTACTCCTTCAGATTTATTAAATGAAGTTTTTACAGCACCTATACCTATAATTACTATATCATCTACTAATCTTTTCTTTGTTAATTGATATTTATTAAAAGCTAAAGTGTTATTAATAGCTTCTTCTTCAGCAATTTCTACAGATTGTTTGTAGTTTAATTGCATGTGTATTTCTAATTCTTCTTTTGATTGTGGTAATGTTTTAGGATCAGAGTTGTATAAATCAATACCTGTAGTTTGTTTTATTTGATCAAGATAATCTTTAGCCATCATATCTCTATATATACCACCTACATAATCTGTTCTTTGTTTTAAAGAAAAAGGATCTTGAGCATATGCTTTTAATTCATATTCTTTAGAAGCTATACCATTTGAAACTATATCTACAAATTTAGGTATAATAGGTACTGGCTTCCAGTCTAAATTTAAATAAGATAAATCACCGTTTATAGATAATTCATCTTTATATTTTTGAACCGATTGTTCACCTCTAGCGTATAGTCTTAATCTATTATAATTTTGATAACCTGTAACCCATCTGTTACTATTTACTCTTCCGCCTCTAAACCACTCATACTCAATAGCTTGCCCTACTAGCAAACCATATTCTAAACTTTTCTTTTCCTCTTCAGATACCATCTGACTTGGAAACGCGCTATTAACACTAGTATTAACCATTTAATTAATTATTTTTGATTCAAAGCCTCTATTGTCATATTTTGCAAAACTTAAATTAACTTTGTCTTTTATAACTTCAGCTACAGGTCTATATTTGTTTTTATTACAAGCCATAATTGCTAAACCAGAACTAATAGAAGCATCGTGTTTTGTTCTGTTGTTTATATCAAAAGCTGCCCAATCTTCTAAAGTTCTTTGAAAATACATAGTACCGTATTGTTCATTGTTGTAACCTACAAACATTTCTATGTAAGATTCTATAGCGGCAGCATGAGCTTGTTTAACATCTTCACTTGAATTAGGTATACCACCTATTTCTTTTTCAGTTACAGATAATTTATGCATTGTTTTATCAGGTCTATTCATAGAATAACCTCTGTAACCTCTTCTTTTAAAATGGTATAGTAATCTTGGTTTATTGTTTTCAGCTAATATTGGCATACCATAAAATATGCAAGCCATAAGCACATCTTCAAAAAATGTTTCTGCGGTTTGTGGTCTTGATATATATTCTAAAAAGAATAAGTTTGGAGGCGCATCCTCCATGCTAAACTTAGTTAAGCCATGTAGTGATCCTTTTGATCCTCTACCATCTACCGTTCCTGATATATCATATGAGTCACAACCAAAAGCGCCCATATGCTCATTACCAGGAAATTTTTTACCATTTTTAATAAGTATTCTATTTTGTTGAGTTTTGTTTGGTACCCAAGATACAAAAAATCTACCTTGTTTACTTGGAACAAACATAACGCTTGTATCTTTAATCCCATCTACCCACTGAAAATTACCCTGTGTTACTACTCCAGAGTGTTTTAAATCTTCATTATAATCTATTTGCTCGTATATTTTTGTTAAATTAAATAAAGATTGTTTTGTTTCATCTCTGAATGCGTGTTTTTCTGTACGTGGAAACTGTCTATATAATTCATTAAGTGCATCTGGATCGTCCTTAAGGCCATCTACTTCATTTTCCCAGTGTTCGATAACACCGATTTCAATGGGAAAGCCGTCTGGTCCTTTTTTAGGTTTTTGCGGTGTCTCAAAGACAGGTAAGCCATAAGAATCGATGTATCCTTCGTAATTCCACTCCATAGGTATGAACAAGCTATATAATCCCGAGCTAGTCTGCCCATTGCGGTTTCTTCTGGTAACGTCTGAGTCATCATATAATTTTTTATAATTTCTACCTCCCTTGTCTAAAGCATTTGATGTTGATCCCATCATACACTTACCTATAATTCTAGAACCTAATCGTAAACAAGTTTTTGTAACCCTCCAGTTGTTTAATATATTGTCAGGTTTTTCCCACTTACCAGATTCATCGTGTACAAGTAGTTTTAATTTTTCACCATCATAACTGTTGTCTCCTGTATTTTTCCAGTCAATAGTTGTATCTAATCCTTCTAATTCTTCTAATTGTTCGTTACTATCTAGTTTACGTCTTGTAAATCTGCTAGCAGGAACTCTGTATGCAAGTTCTGTTTTTGGCCGATCCATACCGTCTTGAATTGGCTTGAAGAAAAACGGGTAATTGACGGAAATGGGTACGATTTTATCGGTAAACATTTTCTTCGCATCAGACCCAGACTTTGATAAGACACCGTATCTAGCATCACTAGAGATAGTGGCAAGGTTGACTGTTTCGCCAGATGCCATGAATGAAAAACCAGACCGTCTGTTTTTGAGGTAGCACATTCCGTAACAACGTTTATCTGCTTTACAAGCTTCCCAGAATATAAAGAATAATCTGTTTGCTTCCCTAAAATCTGCTTGCCCAACATCAATCTTGGACCACTGCAGGTACATGTAATGAGTACCAGTAATATAAGTAGCTTTACCTTTATTAGTGAACCAATAGCCTTCGTGGCGCCTAGCAAATTCTCTATCAATATACGCATACCATTTTTCTTTAAAATCATCTGGATATTGTTTCCAGTCAAATATTGTTTTAATCTTTTTTAATGTTTTAGGATACTCGTGTACTTGCCACTTGTCGTAATCCTTGTTAACATCTTTTTCTTTTGGTAATGCTATTTTTAAATTTTGTATTTTATAAACCTCACCTATTTGACCAGTTCTAGATATAACAACAATATCATACTCTTTGTTATAACCATACTCCCATTTTTTAGATTTATTCAATCTTTTTATTACATGAGGTTTTATGTGGTCAATTACTTTATATAAAGTTTGCTCGTACATTATTTAGATCTTCTTTCTGCAAAACCACCAAAAGCTTCTTTTTTCTTTTCTTCTTTTGGTTTATCGTTTAACATATCTTCTTCTTCTTTAATACGGTTAAGTATTTCAAAAGCATCAAATATAGCTAGCTTTTTAGTAGCAGCAGCATTTTTAAGTCTGTCAGCTGATATATCGTCATCTGAATCTACAATAGCTTCTTTTGCAACTTTAATAAGTTCTTCAACCGCTCTGTGCCCAGCTTGGATTATATTCTTTTTCGTTTCCTTGACGTTCATACTTAATTACAATATCATTTGATTTCATACAATATAAACGCTTGCCATCAACTAAAAAATCAAACTCTCCGTAAGGTTTGTAACCCACAAGGTCTCCCTCGCTTATTCCTAGCACTTCTAACGCATTATTGCTATATTTTAATATACCAACAAGGCTTTCTTCTAAATTAGCGTTTATTTTATCATTATTTCTAATTGGATTTACAAAACATCTATCGCCAAATGAAACCCATCTGTCTTTATTTTTGTAAAGATATATTTGATCAGGTTGAACAAAATATAAATTATTTTTGAAATATGATTTACTATTTTTTTCATTTCCTCTAATATCATAAAACCTTCTAAAAACATTGTGATGAATCATTACTTTATCACCTTTTTTAATAACTGTTTTATAAGCTAAAGGAACTTCAATAACTTTTGCTATATTGTTTACAGATTTAAAACTTTCAAGCTTAGTGTTAATTATCAGGCTTTTGTCACCTACTTTAACTTCATTATTATATCGCTGACCTAATGGTTCAACGATAAAATCATAAACGCTTTTCATTAATATTCTAAATCATACTCAACGGATATAGCCATGTTAGAATTAAATTTCTTCCACGGCAATACCTCGTTGTTTTTTCTAATGTAAATGTTATAAGAATTATCTTCTGTATCAAAGATTATATTAGAGATAGTATGACCTCCATATACAGATTGAGACAGAGAATAATGCATTGCATCGGTTTTGTAATCAGATCCAATGCTGATTTTTCTAATAACAGATGACATTACTCCTTAACTTCTTCTTCTTCTTTTTCAATAGGAGTGTAAGAACCGTCTTCAAGATTAATATTAATTGATCCGTATTCTTCTTCTAACTCTTTTTTAAAGTCTTCAGTCTCTTTGTTTACTTCGTGAAACTTACCTAATACTGAGGTTTTCTGGGCTTCTAAAAATCCTACTTCGTTTAACAACTTGTTTAAGTCTTTTTGAAAGCCTTGGATTTTTTCTAATTGGTCTTTTTTAATTTCCATTTTTAATTTAATTTGATTATTTGCCTATTGATTTAAATTTCTCTGCACCACGCGAACCGAAATAGGCAACATAAACGGTTATAAGTAGTGATTTTAAAAGGTCTATCCAACCGGTATCTATACCAAATGATATATCAAAACCGTCTAATAGAATAAAAATTACAAGTGATATTGTTAAGAATATCAATGTCATTGGCCTAGTGTTTTTTGAGAGCCATGAATCCGATTTCATATCGCTTTCCCAGCGTTTAGATACTTCTTGTAATTCTATAGTGTCTTGCTCTAGTAATTTAAGAGCTGTTTCTTTATCTTGTGGTGGTAAGTCTGGATCTTTGTCTATAAGATTTTTAACCATACCTAGCGCGCCTTGATCAGGCAGTATATCTCCTATCACATTTATAATACCTGATTTACCTAGTAGAAATTTTCCTACCTTAGTATCTTTAAATTTCTTTTTAGGTGTCGACATAACTATCCTGCTTTATATGCGGGTTTTTCCCACGGTAAATTTCTGTTTGACTCGTCAAACTCTTTTCTTAAATATTTTTTACCTTTAAAATAAACAGCTTGATTATCATAATAAAGCTCACCTCTTTTCATTTGATCTATATGAACTTGCTCATGATTTATAGTATCTTCTATATGTTTAGGATTTTTTAAATCTTTATTTATAAGAATATTACCTTTTTGATCAGCTCTACCCATAACATTTTTTTCCATAGGAACATGTGTTATAGGAGTGTTATTAACCGTATAAAATGGTTTTATTTTAAAAGCCATACTTAATAATGAAAGCCGCAGGGCCTAAACCCTGCAGCATATCATAAATTAATTATTAAGAGAATACTACTTGTGAAACTGTTATTCCTGATGGTAAAGAAACTTTTGCTTTAATACCACCTGGGTTAGCAGTTAATGCATAAATAATTGCATCTCTTACTGAAGGAACTGTTCCTGTTGACGTGTGCGTAATTGTAGCTAAGTCACCAGCTGCACCACCTGCTAAATAAATAACAGTTGAAGTTCCTGAAGCTGCTACCACTCCTGTTGATAGATCAGCGTTAACTAAGATGTCACCACCTGCAAGCCCTGCTCCAGATGAGTGAATTGAAATAAATTTTGCCATAATTTTGATTTTTGTTTGTTGTTAATGATTGTTGATTGTTGTTTATTATTTTCCGCAATTATATTTTGCAGAACCAGCTAAAACATCGTCTTGTAATTTAGATATTTTTTGCTTGTCTTTTTTCATTTTACCAGGTCCTTCAGCTTTGTATTTGCTCATACCACCTTTATCATGTAAAGCATTTTTTAAATAATTAAATCTAGCTCCTTTTGTTAGATCTTTATTATACGCTTGTTTCATGTCGTAAGATTCTCCTGACATTTTTTTAGGCCCTTCTAATACACCTCTTCCTATTAAAACATCTTTCTTTGTAATTTTACCATCACCTGAAAGATCTTTTAATTCTTTGTGTGGCCCTTTATATTTAGCCATACTTTTGTCATAAAATTTGTGTGGTTGCCCGTATTTACCGACTCCATGCCCACCTGAAATAATTGATTTACCAGGTCCTAGCATTCCACCACCTACTGTTTTTCCTTTTTTACCCATGATTTTGTTTTTTTGAATGTTGATTGTTGATTGTTGTTAACTTAGAGCTACAATGTCTGTAACACCTCCAGTAGTATCTGTAGCATAAACTTGCACTACACTAACTGGTAAAACAAAACCTTGAGCAGGTTTTTTAAAGGTAATTACTTCATTGTTTATTGTGTGAACTTTTATTGATGCCTCTGCATCATAACTGTATGTTAATGTAGCATCTTCTGCTATAGTATCAGCTTGAGATAATGTATAATTACTTGCGTCTACTACTGTGGCTACTAAAAGCCCAGCATCTGGTAATCCAGCACCTGTTACCCTCATACCTACTTTAATTTGAGGATTTGGTGATTTTAAACCAACATTAACAGAGTTTGAAACAGCATTGTTATTAGCTGTTGTTGTTACTGGTAGTGTAGTTGGTGAATTACCTATATATAAATTATATTGCTTCCAAGACCCTATAGGTGTTGTTGCTTTGGTTCTACCATCTATTAATAGTGTATCACTTGGTGTTACAGCTATTCCAGACTTATAAGAGTCAGTGTAATAATTTCTAATCATTTTTTTTTATTTTTTTTTGTTTTTATTACAAAAGTTCTTTGCAGCTTCTTTACTACCAAAGCCCCATTTTTTAAGAGCCATTTTTAATTTAGTTGGCTCACCTTTTTTATTTTTTAAAGAACCAGCCATACCACCAAACCTACAGGCAAAAGAAACTCTTCTAGAGCTAGTACCAGATGTTTGTCTACTACCTAGTTTTTTACCAGTTTCTTTAGTGTAATCAGATCTCATTTTACGATTTTGTTTTTCGTAAGACTTTTCTGTTATAGCAGGTCCGTTATGCTTTTTAGCAAAAGGAGAGTTGTGTTGTGTATAAGCCATTATATTACTTTATATTTTGTTTTGCCGTTTTCTTTATAAGCTTTTAAACATCTTCTTCTATTTGCATCTTCAGATACATAGCTTACATGTACCCAGTTAGGGTTTTCATCTGTACCAAATTCCCAAATAATCTGATCAAAATCTAAATTATTTTTTATATACTCATACATCTCTGCATTAGTTTTATGACCATAGTTATCGTCTAGGTCAAGTGCGCAACCAATACAATGTTGAGAAGTTGTGCTTCCGCCAATAGCAGAATTGAGTTGGGGCGAGCGATAGAAACTATTAATAGCAATTGGACCACCTACCCATTTACGTAGAGGTTCAAACACTTCTTCTGCAATAGTTTTCATGTTAATTAAATCTATTTCTCTAGGTGTATTATCAATACCAAGCCTAGTAGCTGTGTGAGATTTAATACCTTCTTTAAGCGAGATGTGTTCACTTATTCTATCACTCATTTTAGTGAAATTTTACTAGCCTTTAGCTATACTACTTATTGGTCCAGCCTTATAATCACAAGGATACTTTGAAACTTGCATATTATTTCTAGCGTTACCTTTTGCTAAATTCGATGGTGAATGAGGTCCACCCCATGTAGCATCAGCACCAACTTGTCCTTTTTTACTCATAATTTATATTTTAAACTGATTACCGTCTAGATCTTCTCTAGGCGTTATATCTGGAGTTCCTAGTGGAGGAAATAAACCAGCGGTTTGAATATCAGGATTTGAAATCATAGGTTTACCCGATCTATCTATATTTTTAGTGTCAAACTTTGTACTCATTGACTTTTGATCTTTTGGTGAAATAAAATTATTTTTTATTTCAAAACTCATTGGATCTAATATAGACTCTTCAATCCTTTTATTAGTATCTTCCATTACTTAGATTCTAATTTTTTAATAATAGCTTTTAGCTTATTAATCTTTTTTTGTGATGGAGATAATTCTTTTACCTCTACTTTTTTTTCTTTTTTTGCCATGATTATCTGTTTTTATCTTTATTAACATTATTTATAGACGTAATCATTACTTTGTCTATATAAGTTTTACCTTTCATTATTTTATTTCTATGTAATGAGGTTGGTATATCCTCTGTTCCAAGCATAATTCGGTACATTCTACTTATAAGCTGTTTACACTTGAAAGAAACTTTGTATATGTTATATTTTTGAGTTGTACGATTATGTTTTCTCCATACGATTATCCAACCCTCTTTTAACAATCTGTTCCAGCGTCTGTTGTCCCAGCTATAAGAATAAGTACCGATTTTAAAATCTTCTCTTGTAAAAAGATCCATGCAATCGAAATATATAAGTAATTCTAAATCCGCATCATTTAAGTTGTTATTTTTGCAAGCCCACTTTCTGATTATTCTATAATGTTTTAAAAGATTTAAATTTCTAACATCAGAAGCCTCTAGTCTCATAACACTACTACAACGTGATTAACGTGAACCACGGTATAGATTTCTTTTCTTATTTCTATTTGATGTGAATTATTTTTATCAAAATAAATAACATCGTTTTCTTTTATTCCAGTTATATCACTACCGGCTGATACTATAACACCTTCAGTATATCTAATATCTTCTCTCTGTTTTTCAGCTAAAAAAAGACCACCTTTTGTTTCAGAAATACCTTGTTTACTGGTTTTTACTATTAAATTTTTACCTATTGCTTTCATTAATTCTAAGATTATTAATTACACAATCAGTTGATAAAATAGTAGTAGCTACAGATGCTGCATTTTTTAAAGCGCTTTTTGTGACAAGTAAAGGATCAATAATCCCTGACTCAATCATATTTACCATATTTCCTGTAACAACATCTAATCCCTTACCTTCAGTTGTAGATGTTTTATAGTTAACTATTCCAGCATTGCTTAATATTGTCTTAAATGGCGCCTTAACAGCCTTAAGAAGTATATCTTCACCTATTGTAGATGTTTTAATTTGCTGAGAAGCATTTAATAAAGCTATACCACCACCTGGAACTATACCTTCTTTAATAGCGGCTTTAGTTGCACATATAGCATCTTCAACCCTATCTTTTAATTCTTGTAGTTCAACTTCAGAATTAGCACCTACTTTTACAACAGCAACCTTACCAGATAACCTAGCTAATCTAGTTTCTAGTTTTATTATTTCATTTGCATTTTTAGTAGAAGTTAATTTACTTTTTATTTCTTCAATTAAACCTTTAACTTCATCTGATGTTTTACCAACATGAATAATAGTTTCTTGATCATTACTTACACTTTTAACGCATTGACCTAATTGTTCAGGTCCTATTAAATCAATATCATCTCCTAAGTCTTCATTTATAACAGTTGCTCCTGTAAGTAAAGCTAAATCATTTAATGTTTCTTTTTTGTTAACCCCATATATAGGTGCATCAATAACATTAACTTTTATATTACCTTTAATCTTATTCATAGCTAAAGCAGACATAACTTGTGGATCTACATCAGCTATAACTAATAAAGATTTATTGTTTTTTATAACGTATTCAAGTACGTTTTGTATTTTTCTAACATTTTCTATTTCAGATTCAACTAATAAAATTAACGGATTATCTAACTCAGCAGTTTTAGTAGCTTGATCTGTTACAAAATGTATATTTTTTAATCCCCTATTGTACTGTATACCATCAATTGTTTCAAATCTAGTTTCTGGTAAATCTGAAACTTCCATCATTACAACACCTGTTTGATTAACTGACCTAAATGCATCAGCTATAATTTTACCTAATATAGGATCATTGTTTGTAGATATAGTTGCAACTTGATCTATCATATCTCCTTTTACTGGCGTTGCTATATTATTTAAATAATCTACAACAGCATTAACAGCTTTGTTGATACCTTCTTTAACTTCTCTAGAGTTTTCTTTACCCATAACCCTATAAGCTTCTTCTAATATAGCATGAGCTAACACTGTAGCTGTTGTTGTACCATCACCAGCTTCACTCACTGTTTTTTTAGCAGCTTCTTTTAATAACGTTGCACCCATATTTTCAACTGGATCTAACAATGTTATTGACTCCGCTACAGTTACACCGTCTTTTGTAATAATTGGTTTACCAGTATTATCTTCTAAAATAACACACTTACCGCTAGCTCCTAAAGTGGAGCTAACAGCTTGTGTAAGTTTTGTAATACCAGCAAACACATTGTTCTTAGCTTCTAAACCAAAATTCAGATTCTTTACAATTGCATTTGACATAATTTAATTTAATTTAATTTGATTGATTGATATTATTTAAACGTTTTAACTACTTTTGGTCCTTTAATGAAATCAACTTTCTTTTGATAGTGCTCAACACTACCATCAATAGCAATTTCTGCGGCTTCAATAGTTTCACGTCTTGTTACATCGTACCATTTGTCTTCTAACTCTAGGTCACGGTGTTCGGTTTGAAAATAACCATTAGGTAACTGAACTATTCTCCAGTTTTTCTTTTTAGCTAAGTGCTTCCAAGCTTTAATAGTTTCTTCTGAAATTTGTGGTGTTTTGGGTTGACCCATTGAAGAGGTCAACGAATAAAAATAAGTCATCGTTTTTTGGTTTTAAGGGTTAAACATTATTTTTGGTTTATATCACTACCACAGTGATATAGGTTTAGTTATACTATCACTTGTTTTTTACAAAACTTACACTATTCTTCAACTGGTGGTGCTGGTGGTATAGGTGGGTTTTGCCATGTAAAGTATAAATCTTCATTTACAGGTGTTATTTGAAGCTTAATGTTATCTTCAATAAATTTAGCCATTGAAGCTACATCTAATGCATCTTCAAGCCATCCGATCACTACATTTTCAAAATCTTCAGTGTCTGCATAAGGTATAAAAGGTTCTCCAGCTATATAAGTAAAGCTTTGAGCGCCTATTTGATTTGCTTGATATTGTTGTCCTCCAGATTCTTCAGAACCTGAGTAAGTCCAATGCACTGTGTATATAACATTATCCTCACCTTCAGCTTGGATATGTGCATTCATTTGGTTAATTGTCCATTTGTAAGTAATTGCCATTTTTTATTGTTTTAATTTATTAATTTGATGATTGTGAGATAACCCATGTTACGCTTGCTGTATTAGGTGACCAAGGTACTGTTGTTGAGCTACCTGAATCATACCAAGTCCAAACCCAATCACTAGCAACATATTGACCAGACTGTTTACTAACACTAGCATTTGATCGCATATAAACAGCTGATCCACCAGACCAGCTTAATGTTAGTTTATTCCAACTATCAGGGATATTTGTAGTTCCATTGTCTCCGTTGTTTAATGCAAATTTTAAAAAACCATTACCAGTTACTAAACCATAAATACCTGTTATAACAGCAGATCCCGATGTTTGAGCACCACCTATTAAACTTTTAGCAACAGACGTACCAGTAGAACTTCCAACAACACCATTACTCCAGCCGGTTCTACTTAAAAAATTACCATTGACGTTCATAGAAGCAACTCCACTTTCGTCTGGACAAGCTCTATTATAACCAGCCCAATCACTAAATTTATATGGATATGGATAAGGCATTTTAACAGATTGGATTAGTATATGTTATTCTTCCGCTTGCATCAACTACAAAATCATTAGCGCACGTTGTGTAATCATAATTGTATGTTCCTCTTTGATTACTCAATGGTGTAGGGTTATTTAAATTAGAAATACTTTCAAAACCTTGAGCACCAAGTGAATTAACCCATGTTTCACCATTTGTCCACTCTGCTGTTATAAAATAAACAGTTATAGGTACAATAGGA